>Ga0307517_10003530_pt1 | contig 24301 bp, 17 predicted proteins | sample 23_EM_MG_FD_194515 | JGI IMG/M metagenome (GOLD analysis project Ga0307517, IMG submission 194515) | Populus trichocarpa ectomycorrhiza microbial communities from riparian zone in the Pacific Northwest, United States - 23_EM | ecosystem: Host-associated > Plants > Roots > Unclassified | place... | reverse complement strand
TATGTAGTTTATTAATTTATTTTTTTGTGAAGAGCAAAATCATAAATACAGTCTTCCTGCATTATATCTAGATGTACAAAGAATTCACCACCCCCTATCAGTTTTTTTATTTTTTTTATTCTGGGATAGGAGCAGAGTCCAGCTCAGCGAGGTGTGCGAGTCGTTTATATATTTTTTTAATTTTATTACGGAGATTTTTTAGATCTGCAAGAGAAGAGAAGAGAAGAAATTTGAAGAGAATTGTTTTGATTTTATGAGCTGCTGGTGTGGAATAAGAGTATGAGCTAATAAGGAAGCACATGAGGTGATGAGAGTATGAGACAAAGCTACAACTTGTAAAAATATAGCAAAGTTTGAGTTTGAGCACCACATCATCGAATAATACGAGACACAAACCTCAAAGAGCATAACATCCCATAAATAAATAAAAAAGTAAACCATAATTTAAGTAATTAAAGAGCCACGAGTGCGAAAAATCCATTAGGCAAATAGTGCAAACTTTGAGGCACCATTACATTACAAAACCATGATCATATCAGAATGTAGTGATGCCCTCCTCCCCATATGGTGCCCACAACACTGCTAACACTAGAACAATTGTCAAAATACCAAACTCCAAACACCAAGCACATCCATGCAACTAGTGAACTGCAACCTAGGATTGCTCTGCTACCGATTAACATCAGTCCTCTCACATCGATACCGCAGTGTAAGCAGATCACTGCACATACCAGAACGTAAAAGACATTATTACTAATAAAACAAAAGGATCAAATGACACCACTACTGAATAAAGATCAAAATCATTCAATTCACCAGAATTAATACACCCAGCAATAGAAAATGCACTGAAGCATCTCTTGCATCGGATTATATTACCAGCAATCAGGAAACTAAAATCAAAATAGGATGAGATTTGAGTATTGTTATTCTAAAAGTTCAACTGCTTACTCTCTGCTAGTCAAGCCTTGGTTGAATAGAGCTCTTATTTATTCAGTGAACGAAAAATTTCTAAAATACGGTTACTCTACCTGCTGTTGCTGTTGGTAAGCTCCGGGTTGCTGTTGGTATGCTCCGGGTTGCTGTTGGTAAGCTCCCGGTTGCTGTTGGTAAGCTCCTGGTTGCTGGTAGTTTCCATATCCAGGATATCCTCCATAATACATGCTAGGGTCTTGGGGAGCGGCAGCGGCGGCGGCAGCAGCAGCAGCAGCATATCCATATGCATCATATCCTTGTGGATATCCATAATATCCACCACCGTTCCACTGGCTTTGGTCTGGCTGAGCCTGGTCGAAACCAATAGATGCACCTTTTAAATAAACACTGGTACAATCGCAAGTGTAAAAACAGGGAAGATTTAAGGGGCATCAGCCAAACCTGTTTGTTAGAAGGACTACGGCCCCATGAGAGTCGAATATTTTGACCAGCTATCTGAGTTCCGTTCAGCATCGATAGTGCTTGCTCCGCACAAGTGCTAAATGCAACAAAACACAGACAACCAAATCAGGACAAGGCAATCATTACAATCCAAAATAACAGAAATCAGGGTATTCATATACCGATTAGCAAACTGAACGAATCCACAACGCTTGCCTGCAGGTATTTTCACATGCACTAGCTCACCATATTTACTAAACACTGCTCTCAAAGTGTCATCAGTCACACTTGGATCCAAAGCACCAACAAATATCTGCAGACAAGAGAAACAAGTCAAATCACTTCAGCAAGTAATAATCCATATCAACAATAAAGCAAACTACGCACTGTTGTGTTATTTGGATCACTCTCCCCCTGATTTCCTTGAGGACTCTGGTAAGCAGCTGCAAATGACAAATGCTTGTGAAATAACACATGAATAAACACAAACAAAAAGCAGCAGGCACCAAACCCAGAGCTTCTCTGAAGGATAATTGGTGTTGTATGAAAATCCAAGGAGATGTAAGCATGGAGAAAGCACGCAGGAAAACCCAAAGAATAAACCAAACAATATTATCACGCTGGAATGAGTTTAAACATTAAAAAAACACTACTTCTGAGGAGCATTCAGGGAAAAAAAGATCAATTTATTTTTCTGTTCTTAAAAAATCTAAGAGATGATTTTTCTTTAGGGTAAAAACCTACATGCAAGGTACAGTGATTTACAGAGGTTCGCATAGATAACAGAAAATCAATTACCCAATCAAATATAGCGAACAAAGAATAATTAACTTTTGCATTATATTAGTGGAGTTGACTCCATCAAAATCAGCTAACTGACCAGTGCCAGCTTAGCCAGCTTACTGCTAGTATTTTCAGGAAATTTGACAAGAAAGGAAATTCAGTTTATAACAATATCACTGCTTACATATGCCCACCATTTTGAGTGTGAAGTTAATAAATGTTGCCTAGAGTATGGGAGAAATAATGCAACTAATCTACTTGCCTTGCAACAGTTTTAAATCATTATACTGTTGTCAGTTGTCAAAACACTGAGCATCAGTGAAGTAATTTTCAGTTGTTGTTTTTCAAGATGAACATTGCTAGCATAAAACCCCAGCACAGACAGCCAAAAAATCATGAGAAAGGTAATCAAGGTAGAAAGTATTTAAGGCCCAAATACTTCGCAATATCCAAACTTCAAAGCATGAACAATTGGAAAGTTCCAAACTAGATTCATATTTGCAGAGAGAATGGGAAACGTGATTCAGATTTTATGTTAGCACCTTTTGATGTTATTATCAACAATAAACCCATTGGTTTCTGGGGAAAAAATTGTTATTCTAGGTTCCATATTTCCTGATTTCCTTAGTGCAGAGACAAACAGGAGAACAGAAGCAAAAGTTCAGTTTACAGCCTATCTAAGTTTTAAGCAAGACAAGTCTAAGACAAATGATGGAAAAGAAGGAAGAATAAGAAAGTGACATACAAGACAGGATGAAGTCAAAAGATGATGATCACAGAAGAAAGAAGAGATCTCCTTTCAAAATCAAATAACCCGATGTCTTATTACACTAAATGCATATAGATCTCTACAAGAAGATACATGGACTTGATCCTCGAGTAGGTACTTAAGGAATGGAATGACAGAAGCATGTGATCAAGCACTTCCTCCAAAACATGGATGCTCTCAGTCGCACAAGAAATAAAAATAATAAGAGAGAAAGTATGTTATAAAAAAAAGAGCAGCTTGAAGGGCACTAAAACTCTGAGTTTGGCGGTCAGAATAATGACCCCCATGACAGAGAACATCTCTGAATCCATCATCATAGGTTGGTTTCATAAGGTTTCTAATGCTTGGAATCCACGTCAGAGTAAATAGTTTCGCTAAATACCAAACAAGAACTCAAAAACAGCTGCTGACCGTAAGTGAACAAAGCAAAGGGCTGAACCATGAAGAAATAAACCAACGATTCTTGTCTGATTAATATAAATAAAGGAACTCTTGAATGAAATTACACCATCTTTAGGAAAAAGAACATATTTAGCTTGACATCATAACTCCTTGAAAATAACAAACTGGAAAGTAATTCGTTAATGTAGCAAAACGCCACAAGAAATTAAGCTTATGACGTAAACAAAATAACTGACCTAAAATGAGGCCACGCATTTAAGTGGAATCATTTCAGCTGAAGTCAGTTCCAGGCTCCCCAAAATGAGAGCCTCTTGGTGTCCTGCTTTAAGACAACATGAGTTTTATATAAGTTTTTGCATGTTTTAACTAAATTAAATGTGCCCAAGTTTACAAAGGTAAGTGCTGGAAGGAAATGACTCTTTAAATTCCACCTATCTTCAAGTGCATAACTGGAAGCACAAAAAACTAAGAGCATGTTTAGGCAACATCACCTCAAAAAAGAAAAATACATACATGGTACACAAAACATTCAGCTTACCAATCTGATGTGCATTTTCAACATTAGAGATAAGAGTACAAATGTAAGCAGAACAAAATAAAATCAAACAGAAGTATCCATGCTACACAGCAACCAAAGTTGCAAAAAACATACCTTTCTGATATTGCTGGGTCAAAGGTTTCTTTGTGGCCGCTGGTCCAATCCGCATAGGCCTAGTAGAGCAGTATTGTCCGTTCATCTCAACCATGGCACGCATTTGTTCATTTTCATCAGCAAATCTAACAAATCCATATCCCTTTGAACGTCCAGTAACTCTATCAGTAACAACTTTTGCACCTTTCACGGATGAGTAAACATTTCTAAATGTTTCTTGTAGGAGGTAATCATTGACATCAGCAGCCAAATCTCCAATGAAAACTGTATAATCAGGCCCATCATCTTGGCGCCTCTCGCCGGCACCGAGGGTAGCCCAGTTCAGCCGGAAAGTCTGCTCACTGTTTGGCATTGGTGTCCCATTGTATGTTTGCAAAATCCTCTCTGCTGCAGCATGACTAACAAATTCAATAAAACCATAACCCTCTGGGTAACCTGTTTGCTTATTACGAATAACCTTTGCTTGGACAACCTGTTACAACAAAAGCATACCATTCATCAAAATTCTTTTTACTACGCAACATTAATATTTCCCATCAACAAAATATCCCGTTCATACAGATTAACACAGCCCATCAATTTTATTTTATTTTCATAAATTATTGTTTCCAAATAAAAAAATCATTAATCCACAAAACAAACCTAGTCTCTTCACCTTAGATCTGTTTTCAAATCACAATTAAATACACAATCAATAGAATAAATTGAACAAACAAAATTTATACTTCCTATTCTCCTAAAAGTTCCACCAAAAAATTTCCATCTCAGTCCACTTCTCAAGGAACAGGCACAATATTACGAATTACAGATTAAAACATAAGGCTTCTTATTTATACGAAAATAAAAACCAAAACAAAAAATTGGAATCAAAAGATTACCTCCCCAGTGGTAGAAAAGATGCTGAGAATATAATTCTCATCCATCCACTGCTGCAAATCCCCGATCCACAACGACTTGATCTCGTCTCCAACAGCAGCACTTCCGGCGGCTGAACCATACTGGGACGGAGGAGGAACAGGCGGCGGAGTCCATCCAGCAGGAGGAGGTACGGGTTGCGATTGTTGCTGTTGCTGCATCATCCATTGCTGTTGGTATTGTTGTTGTTGATCTGGTTGCGGGACACCCGCTCCGGCGATTCCTGGTTGTTGCATCATGTTTGGAGTTAGGGATTGTGTTATTCTGATGGAGGATAAGGTGGTGGTTGGGGAGAGATCTAAGGATTTATTTTTTCAAGAGAAGTAAACCCTAGATGGAGAGGATGGGATGATTTATTATGCTTCGCGTGTGTGGTGGGGGATGGGTTTGTGGGCTTTGGATTAGCCCGGCTCAAGTGATAATAGATATTTGAATGATTTTTAAAAACAAAAGTTGTTAAAATAAATTTGTTTTTTAATTATTTAAATTATATTTAGATTGAAAATATATTAAAATAATAATTTTTTTATTTTTAAAATGTATTTTTAACAATAATATATCAAAACAATTCAAAATAAAAAAATAAAAAAAACATCGTCTTACTTCACAATCAAAATTAGTGATTAATGTACTTGTTTTTTATAAACTACAATTTATTATGCTGTGTTTGTATTGATTAATGATAAAGTACGGAAACCTGAGCGGGGTAGCTATAGTTTTGAAACCTGGACCGACTCGGCGGGTCGACCCGGGACCCAGCCGACCCGAGGCTGGGACCAGTCCGGGTCTAAATAAAAACCCGCCTGGAAGTTGGCCCGGCGAAACCTGGTCGACCCGGCTGAGACCCAGTCTTTTTTTTTAATATATATATATATATAAGTTTGCAGGTGTTTGCAGCTGCATTTAAGTCGTTTGGCTGGCGGGAACAAGTGTAGGTGAACGAAAAAGCTTACCATTCCACCGTCGATCAGTTATTCAGCTAGGCAAGGTATCAACGGCACCACAAAGCAAGCCAACCTTGTACACAGAACGAACAAACTCAGGCTCAACGAGGGCCCTACTCTCTTCCAAAAAGAGAACAGCTTCATCCCACCCTATACAGGATGTCGGACCGGAATCCGCCTTTTCCCTGTTGGTTAAGAGTACTCTTCTCTAGTAGGGGAACTGTTTGCAAAGGAAGAGTCAGCAAGAGCAGCCTATAGATGAAAGGAAGAGGCGTCCATGAAAGAGAAACGCAGACGCTGTGGTTGAGCACAAGAAACTAGTGGGGGGAGGGGAGAGAGACAAAGACCGTGCAGTTTGAATTTTGTGGTCTATAAGCTTGTTTGTTTTCTTTCTTTTTCAGGGGTCCACTACTCCACTCCACCGTGACCAACTGGTTTGAATTTTGTGTGTGCATGTGGATAAAACGTCAAGGGTCTAACTTGGACTGGCTTTTACCTGATTTTTTTTTGTTGACCCGGGTCAAGCCATCTAACCCATGACCCGATCATTATATTGGGTCGACTACCATGCCGGGTTTAAAAATTATGGGTGTAGCTCAACTGGTTAGACTCTAGGTTTACTCTTTAGAGATTACTAGTTTGAGTTCCACAAATTTTAGGGTCACTGGAGGCTTACATGGTCGTTAACTTCAGGGCTCGTAGAATTATTCGAGGTATGCGTAAATTGACCCGGACACTCATGTTAATAAATAAATAAAAAGATAAAGTAAGTATATCATTTGAATTGGCAAAATGAGTGTTAGGAAAAATTGTAAAATCCAAATCATTATATTATTATTTTATACTTATAAACTAAAAATTTGGGAAAAGAAACAGTGCAATCCACTCTTTATCAATATCACTGTTTATTTTAAATGATTTCTTTTATTTTGATAGATCACTTTTATTGTTTTGTAATTTTATCTTTCTAAGTTGTGCCAGCATGGTTCAATGTGTCCATTCTTCTTCTTCTTTTTTACTTTGCATGATCTCAAATATACAAACTATAGAGAAATATTCAAGCAATCATAGACTGTAATTGAAAATTCTACAATAATAAAGACAAAATAGATTCCAATGTTGAAAATGCACAAAAAAGTTCAATTTGAACCCCATAATTTCAGTTTATCCATTGTCTAGTCCCTATAGTTTTTTGATTTTATATTTTAATCTCAAACTTTATTTTTTAATATTTTAGTCCCTAGATGCTAGGAAATAAATGAGAACACAGTTAACAAACATTAAGGATAGAGAATATGCCCAAATGTATCAAAAAAAACATTTCCCGTGTCAATGAACATTTTGATAAAGATGGTGTTGTATTTTAACCATTATAAAAAAAAAATAGATGAGGTTTATGATTTATTTTTATTCATTTAATTTATTTTTAAAATGGTTAGATAATATTTTGAAATGACATATCATCCATTTAAAAAAGTTCAGCATAATAATAAACTAGGTTTGTCGGGCAAGCTCCACGGCACCCAAATTTTTTTTTTATTTTCATTAATATTTTTTATTTAAATTACAATTATTGCCCTAAGTGGTGTTTTAAAATTTATATAGTCTAACTTTTTAATAAAAAATAGTAATCAAACATTTTAATTAAAAAAAAAAGTTTTTAGAGGTCTACAATCTACATGATAGTTTTTTCCGCCCACCACACACACACGCACACGTGTGGGCACATCTTTTTACATGTCCTAGTTTTTTATATTTTATAATATAATTTATTTTAAATAAAATTATTCAGACAATATCTAAATAATTATGAGATTGTGGCATAACTTGCAGGTAGCAAAGCTACCCTTCTTTTTAATAGCATTAGCAACTACTTTTTTAATAAAAATATACAAACCTAATATGCTTATTTTTTTAAATCAACTTGTGAACATTTATTGCAAATAAATATCTATTTATTTTTTATTATGGATGATCTTATGTGGTTTTCTTAGATTTATATTTTTATATTGCCCTTTGAAATTATAAAAAAGAAATTCAAAATTTATGATAATTTTTATTTTAATAATAATTCTTAAAAAATATGTCTTGCAAGGAAAATTAAAATACACAAATAAAAAAAATGAAGTTTTTATTAGAGATATATATTTTTTAATATTTTTATTTAAAATCAATAGAATGTTTTCTAATTTATATTTTAATTTTCTCTATTTTGTATTTAATAAACCATAATGCTTGATGTTTACACACACACATGGTTTTAAAAAAATATATTAAGAAATAAATGTTTTGGTTAAAAAATATATTTTTAAAAATTTATTTCATATTTCTCACAAATATTTTTTTTTATTTGCACGACAAAATAAGAAATTGTAAAGTTACCCATGTTATTGGGTCAAATATTTATATTTTGTCTTTTCAATATGAAAATTAACATTTTACTTTAATATGTGGCTAACATTAACAAATTCTTAACGAATGTCATTTCATGTAATTTTACAATTCATTCTGTAAAAAGCAAATATCATAATTTCAATTCTCAAATAAAATTTACTAAGAAAACATGTCAATAATATCATAACATTACAAAAACAAAAAAAACTAAAAAAGATGGTATTTTTATCATGCACCACCTCACAAACATTCTTCACTATAATAATATGTTTTTTTTTATCGTTCAACATTTAATTTATAAGAGATCAAGTTTTATAATTTGCTGTGATTTACTTTTTTTTAATCCAATAATTTGTTTGGTGGGTTAACCCAATTGACTCAATTTTTTATTTTATTTGAAACTAGCATTGTTTTTTCCAGTTTAACCATTTAACATTAAGTTGACTGTGAATTAGTTTTCATGATTTATTTTGATTTACTTTCTATTAAATTATTTCAGTCTCATTACCTGGATCATAAGTTTTGCGCTTAAATGTGGGTTGACTCGAGTCGTTTCATCGTGTCATTTTTTTACAATGATTTTTTTTTCTAATTTCATATTTCAACAATATAGGCTGGATGATAATTGTTTTTCATAATTTATTTCAATTTACCTTACATAGAATCATCCATGTCTAGTGATCTAAGTTGCAAGTTTAACAAGTTAGCCTAAACTGACTCGAGTAATTTTGTTTGTTTATTTTCTACAAGGTTATCATAATCTTACAACTCATACTATAAGTTTGATAGGTTGACTATGATAATTTTTTGTGTTATTTTTTTAATTTTATCATTCCACGCTGGATTGATTAGAAATTATGTTGCATGATTTGTTTTTATTTATTTGTTATAGAATTATTTTGGTCTCATGAGTTGTATTATGAATTTGACAAGATAACTTGGATTAACTCAAATTGTTTATTTTTTAATTTTATTATTTAATATTGAATTAAATAAGAATTGGTTTATATAAGTTTTTTTTAGTTATCTTTTTATAAAATCATTATTATTCATGAATTTGATAACTAAATCTAAATGGAGACGTGTCTTTCAATATTTTTTTATCTTAATATTTAGTTTTGATTTTTTGAATCAATCTATATTATTTTTACTGATAATTCAAACAATCCTCAAATTTATAAAATTAACATCTATATAATTTATTTATTTTTACTTGAAAAAATAATAGCAACGCTATAAGATATTTTCGTATTGAAAAGATTTGATTTAACCCCAGTATAGTGCCGACCAATGATCTACTCGTAAAGCGCAGGTACTCCAAGACAGTGAACATGAAACTGATTCGACAGTCGGCATGTTAAAATAATTATCATAGTTAAAAATATCACAAGACCAGCCACACCCTTCCTCCTTCCTCCCCCTCACTTCACACCGGATCCCAAAACTTTCTCAATTCCACTTAAATATAATATCCAATACACTCGGTAACAGCAACAAAATCAACACCACCGTCGATTCGATATGGCTCCGATTGCTGTCGGTGATGTCTTGCCTGATGGAAAGCTCGCTTATTTCGACGAACAAGATCAGCTCCAGGACGTGTCTGTACACTCTCTTGCTGCCGGTAAAAAGGTCATCCTCTTTGGTGTTCCCGGTGCCTTCACCCCCACTTGCAGGTTTATTATTTGTAATTCACTATTTAAGCATATATGATCTGGGGTTTTAGGTCTGGTTTTGATTTCGTTTTTTGGTGATGTGTAGCTTGAAGCATGTGCCAGGGTTTGTTGAGAAAGCAGAGGAGCTTAAATCCAAGGGGGTTGCTGAAATTTTGTGCATCAGCGGTATGTCCTCGTTTTCCTTTTTTCTTTTTCAATCCATGTCTTCACCCCAACTCTCAACATCTAGTCTTGTTGTTAATTTTTGTTTTTATTATTATTCATTTCCAGTGAATGACCCCTTTGTGATGAAAGCATGGGCAAAAACTTACCCTGAGAATAAGCATGTCAAATTCCTAGCTGATGGATCTGCAACATACACCCATGCTCTTGGCCTTGAGCTTGACCTGCAAGAGAAGGGACTTGGCACCCGTTCTAGGAGGTTTGCTCTCTTGGTCGATGACCTCAAGGTGAAAGCTGCAAATATTGAAGGTGGTGGAGAATTCACTGTGTCCAGTGCTGATGATATCCTCAAGGATCTTTAAATTTCCACACCAGCACTATTCTAATGTTTTTGCATCACTGAGGTTTAGTTCCTCTTGCTTTCTGTGTTTCTACTGGTCATGCTTGATGTTTTCATGGAGAAAAGGAATGTAATGAATTTGGCATGGAGTTAAGGTTCTCGTCTGTAATGGTATCATGGTGTGAGATGGTTTTGCAAATAAAGTGATTATATGCTAATATAATGCTCCTGGTTAGAATGGTTAGTGTGAAGCTGCGTGGTGAGTACTGGATAGCCATTTGCAGGAGCTTTACCTGTACTCGAGGTTGAAGATAATGTGAAATCTTTAAATGGGAACTTGTTAGATTGCAAATCCAGACATGTTCTTTAAGATAACTAGTTTAGCACATTAAAGAACTAGAGCAACATAATTCCTTTTGCAGATCCTACAATTCTAGAGTTCATATATAAAATCACCAGGATCCTTTTGGTTTCATATATATATAGATCATTCACGTTTGGATTGGTATATTAAAAAAAAGCTCACATTTTTTTTTCTTAGTTCAAAGCTGGGATAGTATAACTTGATTGAACTCACATGTCATTCAAGTCAAATCTTCAAGGATAGATGAACTTCGATATACAGATTAAATTACTTAGTGCAGGAGACACTTGTGCTATTAAAACCAAACCAAACTGAATTAAGAAAATAAAATGGTGTTCTATCATGCCCCCACATTGTTCATGCGTTCCCCGGAACATTGCACTGTTCAGGAGGAGTGTTTTTTATTTTACACTTTGGGCTGTGTAGTTTTTAATTTTATTTTTATGAAAATTTATTTTCTTTACATTTCAGTCCATTAAAATTAGGATATGAGAGAAAAAACTAATCGTCAGTTATATTTTAAACACGAAAGTATTGATTTTAATGTTATCGTGCGTGTTTTGGGGTTGAAAATTAGATTATGAAAGTTTATAAAATGTTTTTGATGAAAACAAGTTGAGGTTAGGGTTTGAAGAGTAAAGAAAAACTCAAACTTTAATTTCTTAATTATCTAAGGTGGCCAAAATATGTTGTAGAGATGTTGTATCTTATGCCTAGATGATGTGTTATTAGGTTAATATTTTTAGAAAAGCTAGATATATTTGACATGCTCTATAAAATTCAAGTATATTTGCGCTTGATTCTCTTATTTTTTTTTATTTTTTTTATTGAGTTATTTTATTTTTATAATTTTAAAATAGTTTTTTTGTAAATAAAATAATTATAATGATACTTTAAAATGTTTTTGGTGACATTATGTTTTTCAAATAAAATTATAACTTTTTATGATAACACTAACAATTATTTTATAAATTTTTATATATGAATCTAACATGCAGTTGTTTTTTTTAATGCTCATGGGTATTTTATTATATTAAAATATTTATTTTGTATTTTTTACCGTAAAGTTTTTCTATATTGTTTTCAAATTAATTAATTCTTCATTTTCAGATACAACCACCAAGACATGTTTTTGTTTTTTTTGAAATTGGCTTTCCATGATAAGTTTCTATTAAAAATCATGCTATTAATAAAACATTATTAATTATGAATAAAAAAGGGAGTCTTAACCAAAAACTTTTTTTTTCATTAGAATCTAAATCATTAAAATTCTTATGAGTATTTATTTTAATTTCTTTAAAATTAAATAAATACAAATTTTTTTAAAAAACACGCATCATTGGCATATCTAGTAAGACTTTCAAATATTACTTTAATCAATTACTATAAATTGATTATTTTTTTAAGACAGGTGATAAATATAAGAGAGGAAAAAATACATTGGTTGAATAAATAAAGATAAAAATATAAAATAAATATACTCTTAAAATTATCTTAATAAATTTATATAATCTCAAAATATGTATATATGAAAAAACATATATCCTTTATTTTCATTGAACATTTAAAAACATGGAGCATGAATGGCCCGATTTAGTTGGGCTCCGTTGGATTCTGAATGCTTTATGGGCCGATCTAATTGGGTGGTCCAAGATAGGATGGCTTGTCCTTACTTTTTCTTTGTTTTGGGCTTCAAGCCCCTTTCTGTAACAAAAAAAGAAACCCTCTCCTTTCTTCCTTGTCAGCAGCTCAACTGCTTAAACCCTAAAAGCAAAAACCCTAATCTTCCAAAACCTCAAAACAACCACGTACTCTTTCGCCTCACTCTCTTCAATGGACGACCCAAGCTCCGCCTCTGAAGACAACGGTATGCAGTAACTTAAACTTCACTCTTTTAGTCCAAACCTTTCTATTTATCGTTATGTTTCATGTATTTTTTTTATATATATTTTGGTACCATTTTCGCAGTTGTAATGGGAGATGAAAACGATAGCGAAGTCGAGGTAGAGGAAAGCGCAGTGCCAAAGTTTGAAATCAAAGCAAACTTCCAAGCGAAACTTAGTGAATTACTACACAGAATAAATTCAAATGAGATTAAGTTATGTAAAGACGGAACAAAAGAGTTCATCAAGTTACTAAAAAGTGAGTCTGGGGGAGAATTGCTTCGTGTTTATGTACAAATTTCATCGAGTTTTACGGAACTTTTAAGTGCTTGGAAGCTTAGGGCAGGGAAAAATGGAATTTCATATGTAATGTCATTGATTTCGGTGATTTTTAGTCATTCTGAGGGGAAATATAGCGCTAATGATAGAGAGAGGATATTTGTTAGTAGGGCTCTTGATAAGTTTGCTAGGTTGATTGTCCAAGAAAAAATGGATGGTCTTTATAAGGAGTTGAATAGTAAAGACGGGAAGCGTGAAAAGGCAGTGCTTTTGTTAATGGCGTCTATTGTTAGGAGAGGGTCGGGTTTGGCTTCGGAGGTCGCGAAGACTTTTGATTTTAAGCTTCAGGGGTTTTTGAAACTGGCGGAGTATAAGAAGAGGCAACAAAATGATAAGAGAAAGAAGAAGTCCACTAGAAAGGCATTTGTTGGGTTTGCGATGTCATTTTTGGAGGTGGGGAAGCCGGGGTTGTTGAGATGGGTGCTGCAGCAAAAGGAGATGTATTCAGGCGTTCTACGTGGACTTGGGAGTGATGACGATGAGACTTTAATTTATGTTTTGTCCACATTGAGGGATAGAGTGCTTATCGAGCAGTCATTGGTGCCTCCTGGTCTTAGGAGTGTTCTCTTTGGGAATGTTACTTTGGAACAGTTAGTCGGGATTTCTGGTAAGGAGAATGGTGGAGATGCTGCTGAGTTGGCACACAATGTGTTGGTTATGGTTTGTACTGATCCTAGCAATGGATTGATGCCGGATTTGAATAGACATCCAAGTCCATTAAAGGGTAATCCGAAGAGACTCTTGGGGCTCATGAAGAAGCTAAAGGCAGTTAATATTGACTATCACAGAGACTTGCTCTTAGCTATTGTTAAGGGAAGGCCGTCGTTTGGCTCAGCATACTTGGAGGAGTTCCCTTACAACCTTGAAGATTATGCATCGCCTTCTTGGTCAGATTTCTGCATAGTTTTGCACACACCATATCTTTATTCATTTGTTTTTTTATCATTTCTTTTCTTTTCCATTTGCTTCTACACATATACATTGCAACTGAAGCTGCAGCAGGTTTTCTACTGTTTCTCTGGCAGCAAAATTAGTTTCGTCAGTGGGAGTCGGCCTTCATTTTGGTTTTCTTGATTCTCAATCCAATGATCCACCTTCCTTCGATAGCATGGATGTGAAGAGTATCATTAATTGCATATCTCCTCCTCCATTCAGCAGATCAGTGATCAATAAGGGGTTACTTCACTCAGATTTTCTAGTAAAGAATGGAACTTTAAGACTTCTTATGGAGGGACTAAAACTGTTGAATTCCTTCTTCAGATCTATAAACCTTTCCTGTTCCAGGAAACAAAAAAATTTGCATAGCTGGGCATCTCTCAAGCAGGAAATCCAGAATGAAATTCGAACTTTGCTTCCTGATCCCCAAGTTTTATTGACCTTGCTTTCTTCTTTTGGTAGCCATGCTAGAACTGATGAGAAATGTTTGAAAAGAAAAGCAGATGAAGAAAATTTTGCTGAACAAGGAGGCAAAAGAATAAAGAAACTGAAAACAGATGCTGTAGATGAGGAGATGGACATTATTGTAGCTGGAATAAGTTCAGTTCCCGATATCCCTTTGCCTGGGGAGGGTGAATCTGTTGCTGAGGCAGAGGCACCAGAGGAGCCAGACAGCGGAAAGGATTTTATAAATGTTATATTACAGCTGTGGGGTTCTGACCTGTGCTCTGAGCCTGTTATTACACTGAAGGATGCAGAGATATTCTTCCACTCTAAGCTGCTTGATGCTCTGAAAATTTATCTTGTAAGTTTCAATTCGTGCTGTAACTTGGACATTGTATGGAAACATGAATTTCTTTCTGTTTTCCGTGCATGTAATTTTCATATACAAAAAATGGATAGTTTTATTCTAGAATAATTTGTTTATAAGCTATTTGATTTGATATGCCTTTGTTGGTCTGGCCTTTCCAAGTTCAGGACACTTGTTCTTGGTGCATTTTTTTTTTACCATCCAGTGGCCAGTCATTTTTTATGATGGTTCTTGGCCCACCAAATGCTTGTTTGCTGTATGATGGGAAATTAGTGACTAAACTGTTCTTGATTTGTCCATTTGAGTAGTTTATTTGGCAATCTCTCCTTTTCTGGATATCATGATTTTGTGCTTTCCATCTTTAATTTGCTAAAGAGTTGCAATGTGTTGTAATTTTTGTTTCTCCAAGTATGTACTTGTATTATGTTTTCCTGTTACTTGGTCCATCTTTATATTTATGGCTTATTGACTTTAAATCACTATTATACTCCAGCATCTAGCTGATGACTCCTATCATGTCTGTCAATCTTATGGGGAAATGAATGTTGAATGATGGATTAACTTTATGATTTTGAAAGACTGTTCCAAGTGTTATTAGTTCTGAACATTTTATGTGGCAACAATTAATGCTGAGTGGAAGATGTAACTTTATAACCTTAAAGCCTGTTTCAAGTGATCATTCTTACCTTAGCTTTGAACTTCATCTTCTGCAGCTGACAATGCCCACTGCTTTGGAGGGATCATTTGAATTTTTTATGAATCTTCTCAGCAATCCTTTAGCATTACCCAATAATCTGCAGGGCTCTTTATTGTCTCTTCTAGTTGAGTACATTAAACGGTCTCCAACGAGTGGAATTGCTATTAGAACACCATCCTTGATGTACAAGCAACTGCAGACCTTTATTAACTTACTGATCTTTTCACCCATTGATGACATAAAGGTTCAAGCATATAACCTGGCACGGGCAGCTATGTCAAGTACTGGTGCATTTGACAGAAACTTAAAAGAAATTGATGCATGGTTTTTCTTCTTACCTGGTTACACTGCAGTCAGATCATCTTTTGAGGTCCAAGGAATCGAAGTGCTGCAGAGTTTATCATCAGCTGTCATTTCATTCTTATGTGATGCCATCTCTACCATTGGGAATAACTTATTCAAATACTGGGATGCTCTCAGGAATTATAATCACTCCTTGAAAGAGTTCAAAGGTAACTACTAATTCACACATATTAATTGAATGGTATCTGCGAGTCTTGTTTTGTGGATTGAAATTATATAGTTATACCTTTGCATATGACAATTTGTTTTTATTGATATTTACATCAATAATATATAGAAAATATTGTTAAGCTTTTCTTCATAATTTGGTCATTTAGCTATTTTTGAAGCATTTGCTGTTTAAAGAAACTATTTGCAGGCCCTTTTAACTGCTTGTAGAATTTGTTAGTAGGAGGCGTATACATTGGTTATGCTGGATGTCTGCTAAAAGGAAAAAAAAGGTTACATTTATTTTAATGTTCTAGCTTTGTTAGGATTCAGTTAGCTGTTTGCATAATACACTGGCTATATAATATGATAATGGACTTGTCATTTCATCCTACTTCTGTCAGCTTAACATGCATTGACACTGATGTTAATCCAATTAAGACGTGGACCATATTTGGTTGGTAATCTCCCTTTTTTTTGTTGTTTGATCTTTTAATTTTAACATGATCCTTTCTTGTATAGAATGGCTGGCCCCTTGCATCCATGTCTTATCATGGCCTATGGTCCTGCTTTCTTGCATTTAGTTTTGGTCAAACTGGACATGTCGATGCATGTGCATATCAACATGGATCTCTCGGCTGTGCAAGAATAGTATATTTGGGCCACAGGAAGTTACTTCAATTGCAGGCTTTCCAAGGATTTTTGCTTGATTGTGCTGTTTGAGTGATCAGAATAACTTTTGTGTTCATTCATCGAGAACAAAATTATATCATATTTTATTGGATTGATACACCCGAATGATTCTCTGACACTGTAGTGAAATTTCAAATAAAATTTGTTGAGGCCAGGATAATATTCTCCTCTTTTTAGCTCTGTCTCTCTCTCTCTCTGATAATTCAGGTAGCCAATTTTAATCACGAGCACCTCTCTAACACCTCCCCGCTAACTACATATTTTTGTTTGGTAGCTTTATTTCTTATACTTTTTTTTTTGGTTGAATAGATACCTAACATCCCCTGAACCTTAGGAACATCACTTCAGCTTTGTATTGATAGTTTGACAGTCCTATAAATTGGCTTTTGTCTTTCTGTTTAATAGATTGCATAAAAGGGATGTCTAATTCTTTCTGCTCACCCAAAAGACCGATGACAGATGATGGCATGTATTTTGTTTACAGTTTTATTGTTTTTTTACTGCAGATGCATCCCTGGATTTTAGCCCTTTCATCATATGTATCTTGCAGAAGTGTGTAAGGTTACTTGGTTCTGAATCAGGAACCTTTTCATTGCCTGAGAAATCAATAATTTCAGTATATGTGTGCAGCACATTGAAGTATCTTTTGCAAACTCAGGTAAGCATTTTGTACTTTGGCTTACAATTAGAGGTGTTTGTGTTTCATGTAATCAGAAAGATGAAAATTTACAGGTAGATGCGGGCTTATTATCTGCTTTGATTAGGTCAGTTTTGTCCGAGGGGCTTACGGATCACTGTCCTTCAATTGATGATTCTGAGACTTTGTTCTGTGAGTGGAGACCATTGAGGAACTTGTTGCTCTTTGCGGAGAGTGTATTGAATAAACAAGCTTGCTGCCAATTTTTCAATGACCAAGAAGCTATGCCCACTGTTGGTTCTTTTACAAACACACTTGATGAAGTAAGGAATATTGTAGAGAGTGGGCATGGTGGTGAAATAGCTGGAATATCAAAAGCTCTTTCTTCTTCAATTATATGTACAACATCCAATGAGCTATTAAAGAACTTTCCGTCAGTTTTGATAACTTTTCAACGCCTTCGAGTTCCCGAGTCATTTTTATCATCAATAATCTTTCTTGAGCACAGTTTTCTTGCTGGTGTTCTGAAGCTGTGGCCTGAAATGTTCTTTTCTGGTTTAGAAATGGTAATCTCTATGATTAATTCTCAAGGCACAATTGGTGATGCCTCTGCTAAAGAAACAGCACAGCATGTGGATTTTGATGTCAGTGAATCTGCAGCAGCTGTTTCATTCAGCCTCTTTCTTAGGCAGGTGCCTTTTCATCTGCTATTTCCCGCAATCATGAGCATCAATGCTCCTTCTTTAGTGGAATCCTTGAATATAAAAGACTTGCTTTTGGCAAGACTATCTGAGTCATCAACTGATTCTGTTATTTCTCATTTGCGCCTTATTCTATTTTGGTTTCATCAAATATGGTCATCTTATAGAATTAAACCATTGACTGAGCTTGAACGACTTGCTGAAATTTGCTATGTTCTTGTTAAGCACATCCTTGCTCAACCACTGGCTTCAAAGCTCAATTCTCCCATGAATGCAGGGGTTCCTTTATCAGCAGATAACATTGGAGAAGTGGCTGAAACCATTTTCTGTCATCCTGCAGTGGTAGCATCTTTGGTTCATCCTTTGCATTGTCATGGTGATTTCACCGAGGGAAAGTTAGGGGAAAGTTTGGAGGAAATCCTTTGTTTCTCTGGACAGACGGTTCACAAAATAGATCATCATGTCTTGGATATGTTGACAGCAACTTTTGATAATTTGTTTCTTCTGTCTGGTGGGCAACATCGTTCTACACTTGAATTTGATGATTGTGCTAGTAAACTAATTGTGAAGGCTTTCAACACCCTGTTACAGAGGCTATATCTGGAAGTTAGGGACAAGTTTGATCAGTGCACTAGTACAGAAGATCCACTGCCCCTTCTCCCATTATTTTATGCTTTGCATGCTTTGAATCGGTTTATATCCCCATTTGAGCTTCTCAAATTGGTCCATTGGATGTTTGGTAGGGTTGATGCGAGTGGTTTAAATGTTCAGAAACATTTTGGGTTATCAGCTCTTTCTGTGGGTCTTTGCATCGCTGCTGATGCCTTTGACATTTTGTCTGCTTATTTGCAGCAGCCAATGACAAGGAATGTGCCATTTTATATGCTTTGGAAATCAGAAGAGAAATTTTTTGATGTTAACCTGATTGAGGAGATCTATGTTCAAGTATGCAAGTTTGCCACTGATTTTAACCAGGATTTTGCGCATGTTTGTTTGCTGAAAGCTGTGAATGCTGTCTACAGCCAAAAATACATGCAACATGGCATCCTTCATCCATTAAGCTTGGTATTGCCTAGGATTATAAGGAGCACTCCTCTAGAAATACTTTCTCAATGCATTTACCGAACAAACATGACAAAAACTAAATTATTGTCTCTTCTTGTTGAGATGAGCCCCTTGCATTTGTCAGTCTTCGGACACTTATTTTTTGGGATTTTGGATGAAGATTTTAATCTGAAGATAAAGACAGTGGAAAAGACTCGTGATTCAGCTCTTTCAAATACAGATTTTGTTATGCTTCTACCCGCTGCTTTGTCATACTTGAATTCAATTCTCATGAAATTTGAAAAGCAGCAATACAAGCAGTTTACAAATATACCTTCGTTCTACTCAAAATTGCTATTAAAGGGTTTCCTTCATTGGAAGAGTTTTGTATCTGGATATGTATTTCAGGAAAGTTATAATGATTTCTTGCCATCATCCATTGAAGAACTTCTCAATCTCGTGGATAGTAGTCTTCTTGGAAAGGCAATCTGTATGTTACGACAGTACTTCTCCATAAGTGTAGATATGAAATTGAAGGAGCGATTGAAACTTTTTAATTCCATTCTATCCTGTTCCGATACACATGTTGAACTGCTAGATTGTGAAGTTGGTGAAATGGAATTTTGTTCTCATAACCAGTCATTAAACCTTGTTAATAGAGTTGTTGCAAAAATATCATTTTGTCGAATGTTGTTATTTCCAAAGGATAATCAGATTGTGTCTCTGCCAAAAGAAGCAGTTGAGAACTTGCAGGAGGTTTCTTTAGAAAAGGTGTCTAACAAGGAGGGCCAATCAAGGATGAGGTTGTTAAAGATTTTGGTAGATACTTGGCAATTCATGGTTAAGAAATTCCCTTCAGTTTCAAATGGTTCAACGAAAGAAAAGATCTCCAATTGTTTGCAGTTATACAGATACCTGGAGCTGTTCATTTTCAGAACCATTTTTGAATTAGCCATGGAGATGCGTGAGGATCTTATCCTTTTGGAGTCTGTTCCCTTCCTTGAACAGTTGACGAGGTCTTCTCTTCTCTATCGTTTTGAGGATCCAACAACAATGAAAATTCTTCGTGGTATTTTAGTTTTGCTGTCAGAAGGAAAATTTTCATGTGCTCTATATCTTCAACTGCTTGTTTCTCACTCTCAATTTTCTTCTACTATTCAATCTATCACTGAATCATTTGGATGTCAGACCGGTGCTTTTGTCAAGCCCATGTCTAGCATTCTGAGATCACCTGTTATCCTTCGTACAAAAAGCAGTGATGATTTGCAAACAACTGAGCTGCACATGAAGCAGCTGGAAATTGTTAAGTTACTCAGAACACTCCTTCAACTAAAGCCTCGTCAGAGCAGTTTTGATTCTGGAAACGATATTGGCATAAATCTTAAAGAATTGCATTTGTTGCTTCTATCTTCTTATGGTGCAACCCTAAGTGAAACTGACTTGGAGATATACAATTTGATGCTTGAGATTGAGTCAATTGATAATTCTGTCGTTGATGTTGTTGCTGATATGGATTATCTGTGGGGAACTGCTGTTTTAAAGATAAGCAAAGAACGGGTGCTAGATCAGGAAACATATGATGTCGTGACTAATACAGAAGCAGTAAAAGAACATCGAAGAAGTCAATTTAGGGAAAATCTTCCTGTTGATCCCAAGATGTGTGTGACAACGGCGCTACATTTTCCCTACGACAGAACTGTAACTGATGGATCTTTTTCCTTGGATAGGCTTCAACTAGATAATCTAAAGGATATATATGAGGTATGATCAATGTTACTTTAGCAGATTAATCTGAATTTGTGCTTTTGAAGAATTTGCCTTTTTGTTCTGGCCATGACAACTCAGAACTATTTGATTCTATTGTATTGTGTGCAGAGACATGTTCCTGGTGTTGAAAACATACAGCTATATGATCCTGTTTTCATATTGCGCTTTTCAATTCATGCTCTGTCAATGGGTTACATTGAAGCCGTGGAGTTTGCTGGTTTGGGGTTGCTTGCTGTTGCATTTGTTAGCATGTCTTCACCTGATGTTGGGATGAGAAAACTGGGTTATGAATTAATTGGGAAATATAAGAATGTGCTAGAGGTAATACTCTCTTCCATGCTGTTACTGGCTCATGCTGAGCTTGCATATGATCATGCATGCAAGTGAGAGACAGTTAATGTCTATGGGTCCCCATGCATGTGCATGCATATTATCCCTGTGGTTTGATTCAATAATTGAATTTTCATTTGTTATTTTTCCTTAAAAGAAATTCCTATGGCATGCTACTCAGAATGGTGGATTGCTCATTTAATCTACAGTATTTTTCTGTGAGACATGCAATGCATTTTATTCTTTGTGGTTTACAACATAGTATTTAATGTATTACAGATGGGTGATGTATATTTTCAAACGATAACATTCATGTTTATGCAAAAAGTCACTTAAGTTTAGAAACTTTTTTGAGTGAGCAAAATAACAAATATGGTTGATAAGTACTGACATATTTGGAAAGGGAAAAGGACTAATATTAAAGGAAATGGTTAGACCTGTTTTCTCTTATAAACCCTTAAAGGGGTTGTTGTGATAATTCCAGGTTTTTGCACATGGGTAAAAAGAGGTTCATGTGGGCGTTAAATGCATCTTAGAAAGTCGACGTGTTTCATTGGTAAGATGCATCTTAAAAGGGTTGTGATAATTCCAGAAGTTTTTGAACATGGGTAAAGAGGTTCATGTGGGCGTTAAATGCATCTTAGAAAGTTGACGTGTCTCATTGGTAAACAGTAATTCAAGAAGTATCATGTCTCAACTTTAACCAATCAAATATACCTGTCTCACTTGTTTATCTAAATTATTCACGGGTCATTGGATAAAATAGACCCTAGAGAGGTTTAAATAGAAAGAAGAAAAACAAATCAAATGGGAATACATTTGCAGTAGGAAAAGAAGCACTCCAAAATTTTTCTATGGTAATTTGTAACTATTCAAATGCTCTCTCTTATGCTATACTCTAATGACCAGATATTGTAATAATTCAATATAAGGCTATTTTGTAAATACAGCAATTAGGATATTTTTTTGTCTTCACAAAAATTTTAAAAACAGTGGAACTTTTATATATAGTAATTGTAAATTCATTGTGATGCAAGAACATAAAAAAGGTAGAGTTGGTAGAGTTGCTGGACCCTTTATGTAATGGAATATAGAATATGGGATAGAGTTATGTGACACATTCTTCTTGTTTACATGAGTGCATGATTTTTTTCTTCCCGCATCCAAGTTCCCTTCCATTTTTTATTTGAAGTTCAATTTTTTTTTTTGCACAGAACTGTCAAAAGACAAAAGATGTAATGCGACTCCGACTCCTGTTGACATACTTGCAAAATGGAATATCTGAACCATGGCAGAGAATTCCTTCTGTTCTAGCACTTTTTGCTGCAGAGTCATCTTTGATATTGTTGGATCCTTCACATGATCATTACACAACCTTAAGCAAGCATTTGATGCATTCCTCCAAGGTGAACATGAAGGTATTGTCTTATGAGCAAAGCAATCTGACTTGCTATGAATGTATCTCTTCCATTGTTTTGCAGCAGCTTGTTTTATACTCATCTTTTTGTTCGTTGTATAATCTTTTGCTCTTACAATGACTAACTCCATCCTTCTCACTTTGTTTAATATTGCAGAGCATACCATTATTTCATGTCTTTTTCCTGAGTAATGCAGTCAATTTCAGAATGGAGAGGCTCTGGATGCTTCGCCTAGCATGTGGAGGGCTGAATTTAGATGACGATACTCAAATATTTATTAGGAATTCCACTATTGAGACCCTATTGAGTTTTTATTCTTCTCCTCTTTCAGATAATGAGTCAAAAGAAATAATTCTTGAGGTAAAGTTTGGATTTTTTGGTCTAGCATGCTTTGCAGTTGACGCATTTCTTTTAAGTTTTCTTCTTGCAGATGACAGTTTTTTTCTTATTTGTTTTGCAGATAGTGAAGAAGGCGGCTAAATTGCCCAGGATGGTTCGTTACCTAGTGGAACACTGTGGTCTGTTTCCGTGGTTATCATCTGTTCTCTCAGTCTACAAAGGGATGCTGCATGAAAATGAAAGAATTTTTTTCTCACAGCTGTTGGTTGTGGTCATAGAGGTAGTTGCTAGTTTTTATTTGCTGTCTTTTTTGAAACATTTGTCCTGTGATATTTCTATTCTATAGTTCACTTGATAGTATTTTCTTCATTCGTACCGGTAAAATAAATTTGTCATTATTGTTTCAGTCCTTAACTGGGATCTTGTCATTGCTCCAATTTTGTCATGACTGTTCTCTGAAATATTTGCAATGTTAAAAGTGCTTAATAGGAGACTATTATGGACACAACCTACTTCAATAATGCTGGCAAGAATAAAATTGGATATGCTTACGAGTGACCTGTACATATTTGAAGGTTATATAGGCTCAAGAATAAAATTGGATATGCTTATGAGTGACCTGTACATAATTGAAGGTTATATAGGCTCAAGAACAAAATTGGATATGCTTATGAGTGACCTGTACATATTTTAAAGTTATATAGGCTTGTATGGACTCTAGGTTTTTTTTGGTCAAATTATGCTGGTTTTTGTTTGAATGTCTTTTCTTTTTATCTAGGTTCTTTTGACAAAATTATTGTGTTGATGCTTTGTTTTAGTGACATTTCTTTTTTTTTTTGGATTTAGGTCGTCAATGATGTTGTTTCATCCAGAAACATTGTTGAGTGGTTGCAAAACTATGCTCTTGAGCAGCTAATGGAACTTGCAACTTATCTTTACAAGCTCCTAGTTGCTGGCTCAAAGTTGATAAAGGAGAATGTCACATTGGTTAATTCGGTTCTGCATATAATGCTGACAACATTGAAAATATCCCAAAAAAGGAAAATATACCAGCCACATTTTACCCTAACATTCGAGGGCTTATTCCAAATTTATCAGGCTTTGGATGTATTCAATACTTCAAGACCTAGTGCAAGTTCAGAGCTTGGGCTTAAAACAATACTTATGGGTTTTCCTCGGGTTGACATATTGCACATGGTCTCTCTCTCTCTCTCTCTCTCTCTGTGTGTGTGTGTAGCTCTCTCTCCCCCCTCTCTTACCTTCTCTCTTGCATTAATGCATGCTCAACGTTCTAAGTTACAATAATGAAAACAGGGATACAAAAGGGGAACTAGAAAAGAAAGGAGGTTTTACTGTCAGACACGCTAACAGAAAAGGAAAATGGAGGGGGGGGGGGGGCAAAAATGAAGTGATATGAA
>Ga0307517_10003529_pt1 | contig 24302 bp, 20 predicted proteins | sample 23_EM_MG_FD_194515 | JGI IMG/M metagenome (GOLD analysis project Ga0307517, IMG submission 194515) | Populus trichocarpa ectomycorrhiza microbial communities from riparian zone in the Pacific Northwest, United States - 23_EM | ecosystem: Host-associated > Plants > Roots > Unclassified | place... | reverse complement strand
GGACGGGAGAGAACCGTCGTCGCGTCGAGGTGGGCGAAGGTGGTGGCCGGGGCCGGGTCGGTCAGGTCGTCCGCGGGGACGTAGATCGCCTGCATCGAGGTGATCGAGTGACCGCGGGTCGAGGTGATGCGCTCCTGGAGGAGACCCATCTCGTCGGCCAGGTTCGGCTGGTAGCCCACCGCGGAGGGCATGCGGCCGAGCAGGGTCGAGACCTCGGAACCGGCCTGCGTGAAGCGGAAGATGTTGTCGATGAAGAACAGCACGTCCTGGTTCTGCACATCGCGGAAGTACTCCGCCATGGTCAGACCGGCCAGGGCCACGCGCAGACGGGTGCCCGGGGGCTCGTCCATCTGACCGAAGACGAGCGCCGTCTTGTCGATGACGCCCGAGTCGGCCATCTCCTCGATGAGGTCGTTGCCCTCACGGGTGCGCTCGCCGACACCGGCGAACACGGAGACACCGTCGTGGTTGTTGGCGACGCGGTAGATCATCTCCTGGATGAGCACCGTCTTGCCGACGCCGGCACCGCCGAACAGGCCGATCTTGCCGCCCTTGACGTACGGGGTCAGCAGGTCGATGACCTTGACGCCGGTCTCGAACATCTCGGTCTTCGACTCGAGCTCGTCGAAGCGCGGGGCCTTGCGGTGGATGGACCAGCGCTCGCCCGTGTACTTCTCGTCGCTGTTCAGCACCTCACCAAGGGTGTTGAACACCTTGCCCTTGGTGAAGTCGCCGACCGGGACGGTGATGCCCGTTCCCGTGTCGGTGACCGCGGCCTGGCGGACCAGACCGTCGGTGGGCTGCATCGAGATGGTGCGGACCAGGCCGTCACCCAGGTGCTGGGCGACCTCCAGGGTCAGCGTCTTCTTCGCGCCGTCCAGGGCCGGGTCGGCCACCTCGACGTGCAGAGCGTTGTAGATCTCCGGCATCGCGTCGACGGGGAACTCCACGTCGACGACCGGGCCGATGACCCGGGCGACGCGGCCCGTGGCAACGGCCGTCTCAACTGTCGTCGTCATTACTTGTCACTCCCCGCGGTCGCGTCGGCCAGGGCTGCGGAGCCACCGACGATCTCGCTGATTTCCTGGGTGATTTCGGCCTGGCGGGCCGCGTTGGCAAGACGGGAGAGCGTGGTGATCAGGTCTCCCGCGTTGTCGGTCGCCGACTTCATCGCGCGGCGGGTGGCGGCGTGCTTGGAGGCAGCCGACTGGAGCAGCGCGTTGTAGATACGGCTCTCGACGTACCGCGGCAGCAGGGCGTCCAGGACGTCCTCCGCCGACGGCTCGAAGTCGTACAGCGGAAGGATCTCGCCCTGGGGCACGTCCTCCGCGACCTCTTCGAGGCTGAGGGGCAGCAGCCGGCTGTCGATCGGCGTCTGCGTCATCATCGAGACGAACTCGGTGTAGACGATGTGGAGTTCGTCCACGCCGCCCTCGGCCGTGTCCTTCTCGATGGCCTCGATGAGCGGACCCGCGACCTTCTTCGCGTCCGCGTACTCGGGCTGGTCGGTGAAGCCGGTCCACTGCTCCGCGATCTTGCGCTCACGGAAGTTGTAGTGGGCGACACCGCGGCGGCCGACGATGTACGTGTCGACCTCCTTGCCCTCGGCCTCAAGACGTGCGGTCAGCTGCTCCGCGGCCTTGATGGCGTTGGAGTTGAAGGCGCCGGCCAGACCGCGGTCGCTCGTGAGGAGCAGTACCGCGGAACGGGTCGGCGTCTCCGCCTCGGTGGTCAGCGGGTGCCGGGTGTTGGAACCCGTTCCGACCGCCGTGACCGCACGCGTCAGTTCCTTCGCGTACGGCGTCGAGGCCTGCACCTTGCGGTGCGCCTTGACGACGCGCGAGGCGGCGATCATCTCCATCGCCTTGGTGATCTTCTTGGTCGCGGTGACGGATCGGATGCGACGCTTGTAGACCCGGAGCTGGGCTCCCATGAGTCAGGTCCCTTCCTACGTCACTTGGCCGCGGCCGGGGCGTCCTCGCCGAGGAGCTTGCCGTCCGAGGTCTCGAACTGCTTCTTGAACTCGGCGATCGCGTCCGCGGCGGCGGTGAGGGTGTCGTCCGACATCTTGCCGCCCTCCTTGATGGAGGTCATGAGGCCCTGCTCCTTGCGGTGCAGGTACTCCAGCAGCTCCGTCTCGAAGCGGCGGATGTCGGCGACCGGTACGTCGTCCATCTTGCCGGTGGTCGCGGCCCACACGGAGACGACCTGGTCGGCGGTGGCCATCGGCTGGTACTGCGGCTGCTTGAGCAGCTCGACCAGTCGCTGACCGCGCTCCAGCTGGGCCTTCGACGCGGCGTCCAGGTCGGAACCGAAGGCGGCGAACGCCTCCAGCTCGCGGTACTGGGCGAGGTCGAGGCGGAGGCGCCCGGAGACCTGCTTCATCGCCTTGTGCTGCGCGGAACCGCCGACTCGGGAGACGGAGATACCGACGTTCAGCGCGGGGCGCTGACCGGCGTTGAAGAGGTCCGACTCCAGGAAGCACTGGCCGTCGGTGATGGAGATGACGTTGGTCGGGATGAACGCCGAGACGTCGTTGGCCTTGGTCTCGACGATCGGCAGACCGGTCATCGAGCCCTTGCCCATCTCGTCGGAGAGCTTCGCGCAGCGCTCCAGCAGACGGGAGTGCAGGTAGAAGACGTCACCCGGGTAGGCCTCGCGGCCCGGCGGACGGCGCAGCAGCAGGGACACGGCGCGGTAGGCGTCGGCCTGCTTGGAGAGGTCGTCGAAGATGATGAGGACGTGCTTGCCGTCGTACATCCAGTGCTGGCCGATGGCCGAACCGGTGTACGGCGCAAGGTACTTGAAGCCGGCCGGGTCGGACGCCGGGGCGGCGACGATGGTCGTGTACTCCAGCGCGCCGGCCTCTTCGAGCGCACCACGCACGGAGGCGATGGTGGAGCCCTTCTGACCGATGGCGACGTAGATGCAGCGGACCTGCTTGTTCACGTCGCCCGAGCGCCAGTTGTCGCGCTGGTTGATGATCGTGTCGACGGCCAGGGCGGTCTTGCCCGTCTGGCGGTCGCCGATGATCAGCTGACGCTGGCCACGGCCGATCGGGGTCATCGCGTCGACGGCCTTGTAGCCGGTCTCCATCGGCTCGTGCACCGACTTGCGGACCATGACGCCCGGGGCCTGCAGCTCCAGGGCGCGGCGGCCGGTGGTCTCGATCTCGCCGAGGCCGTCGATCGGGTTGCCGAGCGGGTCGACGACACGGCCGAGGTAGCCCTCGCCGACGGCGACGGACAGGACCTCTCCGGTGCGGGTGACCGGCTGGCCCTCCTCGACGCCACTGAACTCACCGAGGATGACGGTACCGATCTCGCGCTCTTCGAGGTTGAGCGCGAGACCGAGGGTGCCGTCCTCGAACTTCAGCAGTTCGTTGGCCATGGCCGAGGGCAGGCCCTCGACCTTCGCGATGCCGTCGCCGGCAAGGGTGACCGTACCGACCTCCTCGCGCGAGGCCGCGTCCGGCTTGTACGACTGGACGAAGTTCTCCAGCGCGTCCCGGATCTCCTCCGGCCGGATCGTGAGCTCCGCCATCTGGGTTCCCTGCTCTCCTTGTTGGGCCCGAAGTTTCACTTGGGGGGATGGGGGGACTCCCCCCGTGACGAGGTGAATCCTCTGCACGGCCCAACTCGGGCCGCCTTACTACGTCTTTGTATGGGTGCTGCTAGCTCGCCATGCGGCGAGTGGCGTCATCGAGGCGGTCCGCGATGGAGCCGTTGATGACCTCGTCGCCGACCTGCACCCGGATACCGCCGAGGACCTCGGGGTCCACGTCGATGTTCAGGTGCATGTGGCGGCCGTAGAGCTTCGCGAGGGCGGCGCCCAGGCGCTGCTTCTGCGGGTCGCTCAGCGGGACCGCCGTGGTGACGACCGCGACCAGGCGGCTGCGGCGCTCGGCGGCGAGCTTGGAGAGGGACTCGAGTCCCGCTTCCAGGCTACGTCCCCGGGGCGCGGTCACCAGGCGGGTCACCAGGCGCTCGGTGGCCGGCTTGGCACGGCCGCCGAGCAGGCTGCCGAGCAGCTCACTCTTGGCACTCGTGCCGGCGGCACGGTCGGTCAGCGCGGCGCGCAGCCCGGTGTTCGAGGAGACGATCCGGCCGAACCGGAACAGCTCGTCCTCGACGTCGTCGAGCTCGCCCGACTGCTGGGCGGCGGTGAGGTCGGCGGTGGCCGCCAGCTCCTCCAGCGCGTCCACCAGGTCGCGGGACTGCGACCAGCGGGAGCGCACCATGCCGGACAGCAGGTCGAGGGCGGGGCCGCCGACCTGGGCGCCGAGCAGGCGCTCGGCCAGCTGGGCCTTGGCCTCGCCGTCCTGCGCCGGGTCGGTGAGGACCCGGCGCAGGGACACCTCACGGCCGAGCAGCGCGGTGACGGCGGCCAGCTCGTCGGCGAGCTGCGCCGCGTTCACGGACGTGGAGTCCGTCAGCGCGTCGAGACGCTCACGTGCGGCTGCCAGGGCCTCGCGGCTCGCTCCGTTCATCGTGCGGCCTCGGCCTTCTCCTCGAGTTCATCGAGGAAACGGTCGATCACGCGGCTCTGCCGGGCGTGGTCCTCAAGGGACTCGCCGACGAGCTTGCCGGCCAGGTCGGTGGCGAGCTTGCCCACGTCCTGGCGCAGCGCCTGCGAAGCGGCCTTGCGGTCGGCGTCGATCTGCGTGTGACCGGCGGCGACGATCTCCTCGCGCTGCCGCTGGCCTTCCGCGCGCATCTCGGCGATGAGCGTGGCGCCCTGCTCCTGCGCCTCCTGGCGCAGCCGCGCGGCCTCGTGCCGGGCCTCGGCGAGCTGAGCCTTGTACTGCTCGAGCACGCTCTGTGCCTCGGTCTGGGCGGCCTCGGCCTTCTCGATACCGCCCTCGATGGCCTCGCGCCGCTCGTCCAGAACCTTGTTGATGTTCGGGAGGAGCTTCTTGGCGAGGAAGCCGAAGACGATGACGAAGGCGATCAGGCCGATGACAAGCTCGGGGATCGGCGGGACGAGAGGATTCTCCGTCTCGGCCGCCAGAATGAGCAGCTGGCTCATGTCAGTGCCTTTCGTCTAGTGGGCTGTCGCTGATCGCGGCGGATCAGGTGCCGTAGACGAACGGCATGACCAGACCGATGAGGGCGAGGGCCTCACAGAAGGCGAAGCCGAGGATCTGGTTGGCACGGATCAGGCCGGCAGCTTCGGGCTGACGGGCAAGAGCCTGGGTGCCGTTACCGAAGATGATGCCGACGCCGACGCCGGGACCGATGGCGGCGAGGCCGTAGCCGATCGAACCGAGCGAACCGCCGACGGCGGCGAGGGTCTCAATGGCAGCCATGCTGATTCTTCCTTATCTGTACGGACCGGCGGGGATTGGCCACCGGACGCTAAGGGGGGTTCCGGAGGGGGTTGCTCAGTGGTTCTCGGCGAGCGCGCCCTGGATGAAGGTGCAGGTCAAGAGCACGAAGACATATGCCTGCAAGGCCTGGATGAAGAGCTCGAAGGCCGTCATCACGAGGACCATGACGAACGAGACACCCGCGTAGGCGATCCCGATGCCGTTGAGCAGGTACCAGCTGGCGATCGTGAAGAGCAGCAGCAGGGTGTGGCCCGCGAACATGTTCGCGAAGAGTCGCACCGCGTGCGTGAACGGCCGGACGATCAGGTTCGAGAGCAGTTCGATGCCCATCGCCAGCGGGAGAACCGCGCCGAGCGACTTGTCGTAACCGCTGAAGTTCTTGAAGGCGCCGACGAATCCGTGCCGCTTGAACGTCAGCGAGACCCAGGTGATGTACACGATCGCCGCGAGAACGATGGGGTACGCGATGATCGAGGTCACCGGGAACTGGGCGACCGGGACGATCGACCAGAGGTTCATCATCCAGATGAAGAAGAAGAGCGAGACGACGAGCGGTACGTACTTCTCGCCTTCCTTCTTTCCGATCGTCTCGTAGACGACACCGCGGCGGATGAAGTCGTAGCCGGTCTCGGCGACCATCTGCAGCTTGCCGGGGACGACCTTCGGCTTGCGGAAGGCGGCCCAGAAGAAACCGACGACGATGACCGAGCCGATCAGCGCCAGCAGCATCGGCTTGTTGAAGTACACGTTGCTGTCGCCGTCCCCCAGAAGGGGCTTGAACAGGAACGAGTGCAGGCCGGGAGCCGGGAAGCCACAGCCGTCGAAGATGTGGCAGTCGGTCTCGAAGGCGAGCACCTGCGTCGGGTCAGCACTCACCGCGGGCTCCTTCAGCGTGGCGCATAGGTACGGCAACCTCGTTGTGTCGGCGCGGCGCGCAGCCGCGGTTCGGCACTGGACTGGTGTTACGGATGTGGGGGCGGCAGTGGGGCATCGAGCCTCGCGATTGAGCAGGCGTCAGCTCAGATGCCCGCGCCCGCGATGCCGCAGTTGGCACCGGACGATAGCAGGGTCGCTTACGTGCTCTTATCCCGGCCCTACCTCTCACGACGAGTGCTCCGACTTCTCGGGCTCGACGTAGAGGATTTTGGCCTTCATGTGGGCACGGGTCTGCGCGACGATCCAGATGATGGTTCCGGCGAGCAGGGTGAACGCGAAGGCCTTGGGATTGAACAGCGAGGTGTGCTTGAACGCGGCGAGGAAAATGAACAACAGAAGAATCTGCGCCGCGAAGAGCATGAGGCCCATCGCCTGGAACAGGTGCGGAAGCGATTTGGCAGTGCGCTGCAGAACGTAGAGCCCGATTCCCATGAAGAGGATCACGATCAGCGTCGCAACGGCTGCCCCAATAGCTCCTTTGCCGCCGACGACCACACCACTGACGACGGCGGCAATCGCGCCGACGGCAGCTGTGGGCACAGCGGCTTGAAGGAGAATCCGGGCGTCATTGGACGGCATGGCGGCAACTCCGCTTGCTAAGGGGGGCGTGTCGTCATGGACGAGCGTAGTCCCGGGATGAGAGAGAACCTCACGCCAATGGACCGTCGCACTGCGGTCCTTCGGCTCTGTCCCGGGTTCTCGTGAACCGTATCACAAACTATTTGATGCGGTCTTTACCTAGAAGGTGTGCTTGCTGTCACACATGAGAGTGACGCTGCGCGTCTGTGCAAAATAGCGGCCAACTTGTCTGATATAGGGAGGCTTTGTCTGCCCACGGGATGGCAACGCTTTAGTCAGATTCTTACCTTGGCGTCAGCGTGAGGACTCTGCTTTACGTCCGTCCAGGAGGCGCGAACGGGGGCCGACTGCGGTCGCCCCGTTGACTCCTGACACTCCGCCGACAATGGGAGGACGCGGGTCGCGGTCCTCCTCCGCCAGCACGGCCACGGGGTCAACTGCGGCCCTGCGACGGCGATATCGCGGCGGCACCAGGTGTTCGGCCCAGCGCGGGGCGCGCGGCGTGAAGCGCGGCAGCAGGAGCAGCAGGAGGCCGATCGCGCTCAGGAAGACGATGCCGAGGACGATCCACATCGAGGCCGAGTTGACCGAGTAGGACAGCGCCCCGAACGCGATCAGCGCCGACCAGAAGTACATGATCAGCACCGCCCGGCTGTGCGAGTGGCCGATCTCCAGGAGCCGGTGGTGCAGATGGCCGCGGTCCGCGGCGAAGGGCGACTGTCCGCGCCAGGTACGGCGGACGATCGCCAGCACCAGGTCGGCGGCCGGCACCGCGATGATCGTCAGCGGCAGCAGCAGCGGGATGTAGACCGGCACCGTCTGGTGCACCGCCGCCTTCTCGGAGCCGACGAACAGCTGCAGCGCGTCCGGGTCGACCTGTCCCGTGATGGAGATCGCACCCGCGGCCAGCACCAGGCCGATCAGCATCGAACCGGAGTCGCCCATGAAGATCCGCGCGGGGTGCATGTTGTGCGGCAGGAAGCCCAGGCACATGCCCATCAGGATCGCCGAGAAGAGCGTGGCCGGGGCGGCGGCCTCGATGCCGTACGAGTACCAGATCCGGTAGGCGTACAGGAAGAACGCGCAGGCCGCGATGCACACCATGCCGGAGGCCAGGCCGTCGAGGCCGTCCACGAAGTTGACCGCGTTGATGGTGATGACGACCAGGGCGACCGTGAGCAGGGTGCCCTGCCACTGGGTCAGCGCCACGTTGCCGACGAACGGGATGGGCAGCCACAGGATCGTCAGACCCTGCATGACCATCACGCCGGCGGCGATCATCTGGCCGCCCAGCTTGATCAGGGCGTCGATCTCGAACTTGTCGTCCAGGACGCCGATCAGCCAGATCAGGGCCGCTCCGGAGAGCAGGGCGCGCGGCTCGTTCGAGTTCTCGAAGACCTCGCTGAGGTTGGTCAGGTGGTCGGCGACCAGCAGACCGGCGCACAGACCGAAGAACATGGCGATACCGCCGAGCCGCGGAGTGGGTTCCCGGTGCACGTCACGGGCCCGGATCTCCGGCATCGCCCCGGCCACGATCGCGAACTTCCGCACCGGCCCGGTCAGCAGATACGTCACCGCGGCCGTCACGCAGAGCGTCAGCAGGTATTCACGCACAGGCTTCCCCACAGGTCTCGCTGGCCATCACAGCCCCACACCCTAGCGAGGGACGCATATGGTTGGGGACTTCCGGGTAGCGACGATGGTTGCACGTGTGGCTGTGCACCTGGGTCCGGGTACCCCCGTTCAGCCCGGATACGGCAGGAATCCACCCACAAGATCCCGCACTTCGTCACGGGCCCGCCGGGTATCCACCCGCCCGCGCAGCACCCCCGCGACCAGCGCCGCGATCCCCGCCATCTCGCCCTCCCCCATGCCCTGCGTGGTCACCGCGGCGGTACCCAGCCGCAGCCCGCGCGAGTCTCCGTGCGGCAGCGCGCAACAGTCCAACACCACTCCGGCGGCGGCGAGTTGACCACGTGCGGCACGTCCATCGACGCCGAGGGGCAGCGGGTCGGCGGTGATCAGATGGGTGTCGGTACCGCCCGTCGTGACGACCAGCCCCTCCGCCGCCAGCCCCGCCGCGAGCACCCGTGCGTTGGCGACCACCTGATGGGCGTACGCCGTGAAGGCCGGCGTCGCCGCCTCGCCGAACGCGACGGCCTTCGCCGCGATGGTGTGCATCTGCGCGCCACCCTGCGTGAACGGAAAAACGGCCCGGTCCACCCGTTCGGCCAGCTCACTCCCGCACAGCAGCATCCCGCCGCGCGGCCCGCGCAGCACCTTGTGCGTGGTCGCGCAGACGACATCGGCGTACGGCACCGGGTTCGGCGCCGCTCCCCCGGCGACGAGGCCGATGGGATGCGCGGCGTCGGCGATGAGATAGGCGCCGACCTCGTCGGCGACCTCGCGGAAGAAGGCGTAGTCGATGTGCCGGGGATAGGCGATGGACCCGCAGACGATCGCCTTGGGCCGATGCGTACGGGCGAGGGCACGGACCTGCTCGTAATCGATGAGCCCGGTCTCCGCGTCCACCCCGTACCCCACGAAGTCGAACCACCGCCCGGAGAAGTTCGCGGGCGACCCGTGCGTGAGATGCCCGCCGTACGGCAGCCCCAGCGCGAGCACGGTGTCACCGGGCCGCAGCAGCGCGGCATACGCGGCGAGCACGGCCGAAGACCCGGAATGCGCCTGCACGTTGGCGTGCTCGGCCCCGAACAGCGCCTTCGCCCGTTCTACGGCGACCCGCTCGGCGACGTCGACGATCTCGCAGCCGCCGTGGTGGCGGGCGCCGGGGTATCCCTCGGCGTACTTGTTGGCGAGCGGTGAGCCGAGCGCGGCCAGCACGGCGGGCGAGGTGAAGTTCTCGGCGGCGACCAGCTGGAGCGTCGTCGACTGCCGCGCCAGCTCCCCGAGCAGGATCTCGGCCAGCTCGGGGTCCTGCCGACGCAGGACATCGGCCTCAAGGACAGGGGTGACCGACATGGTGGACTCCGGGGCGTCGACGGTGACGTACGTCCAATGTAGGCCCGGGGCGGGTGGGGCGCGCGGTCGTTGTCAGGTCTTCGCGGGTACGCCTGTGAGGGCGGTGACCACGGGGTCGATCGCCTGATTTATCTCGTCGCCGATGGAGCGGAAGAACGGGAGCGGGGCGCCGTACGGGTCGAAGACCTCGTCCGCTTCCGCCGTGGGGGCCAGGAGCCAGCCTCGTAGGGCCGCTGCCGCGCGGACCAGGGCGCGGGCCCGGGCCACCATGCCGTCCTCCAGAGGGGGCAGGGTCGCGGGGTCTATCGCCTTCACCAGGCGGGTGAACTCCTTGAGGGTGAAGGTGCGCAGGCCCGCCGAGTGGCCCATCGAGATGACCTGGGCGCGGTGGTCCCGGGTGGCCGTCAGGACCAGGTCGGCACGGATCACATGGTCGTCGAGCAGCTCGCGGCCGGTGAAGCCGGAGGGGTCCGCGCCGAAGTCGGTGAGGACGGTCGCCGCGTTGGTCTCCATGGGCGCGCCCTCATGGCCCCACGTGCCGGCGCTCTCCACGATCAGCCCGCCCCACAGCGGGTCGCCGAGCCGGTCCGCCAGGGCATGACGGGTCAGCCGCTCGGTGATCGGCGAGCGGCACACGTTGCCGGTGCTGACGTGGAGGATGCGGAAGCTGTCCATGGGGAGCCCGAAGGTCCCCGTCACTTCCCCGTTGCCTATGCCACGCCCCGCGTCAGGGGCTGTCAATTCGCCACCTCGAGGTCGGGTACGACCTTGCGCAGCTCCTCCGCCGAGATCGCGCCCGCGCGCAGCAGCAGCGGCACCTCGCGGGTGACGTCGACGATCGAGGACGGCACGTTGCCGGGCGTCGGACCGCCGTCGAGGTACACGGAGACCGAGTCGCCGAGCATCTGCTGGGCCGCGTCACAGTCCTCCGGCGCCGGGTGGCCGGTGAGGTTCGCGGAGGAGACCGCCATCGGGCCGACCTCCGTCAGCAGCTCGATGGCGACGGGGTGCAGCGGCATCCGTACGGCGACCGTGCCCCGGGTGTCCCCCAGGTCCCACTGGAGGGACGGCTGGTGCTTGGCGACCAGGGTGAGGGCGCCCGGCCAGAACGCGTCGACGAGTTCCCAGGCCAGCTCGGAGAAGTCCGTGACGAGGCCGTGCAGCGTGTTCGGGGAGCCGATGAGGACGGGGGTGGGCATGTTGCGGCCCCGGCCCTTGGCGTCCAGGAGATCGGCGACGGCCTCCGAGGAGAACGCGTCGGCCCCGATGCCGTAGACCGTGTCGGTCGGCAGGACCACGAGTTCGCCCCGGCGGACGGCGGACGCGGCCTCGCGCAGACCCGTCGTGCGGTCGGTCGCGTCATTGGTGTCGTATCGCCGTGCCATGTCTAGCGGGCCTCCTCGTACACGTACTGCTGCGGGTCGAAAGTCGGGGCGCTGGTCATGGCGTCGCCCGGCGGGCGGTCGCGAAGCGCGGGCGGTTGTTGAGGTCGGGGTGGTCGGCCGCGTCGGCCCAGCCACGCTCCTCGGTGAAGATCCACGGCACCTGCCCGCCCTGGGTGTCGGCGTGTTCGATGACGACGACACCGCCGGGACGGAGGAGACGGTGTGCGGTGCGTTCGATGCCGCGGATCAGGTCGAGGCCGTCCTCCCCTGAGAACAGGGCGAGTTCGGGATCGTAGTCCCGCGCCTCGGGGGCGACGTACTCCCATTCGGTGAGTGGGATGTACGGCGGGTTGGAGATGACCAGGTCGACATGGCCGTCGAGGTCGGGGAAGGCGTCCAGGGCGTTGCCCTGCCGCAGGTCGACCCGGGAGCCGTCCATGTTCTTGCGGGTCCACTGGAGGGCGTCCTCGGACAGCTCCACGGCGTGCACCCGGGAGCGCGGGACCTCCTGCGCGAGGGCGAGCGCGATGGCGCCGGATCCGGTGCAGAGGTCCACGATCAGCGGCTCTACGACGTCCATCGCGCGGACCGCGTCTATGGCCCAGCCGACCACCGACTCGGTCTCGGGGCGCGGCACGAACACCCCTGGCCCGACCTGGAGTTCCAGGTACCGGAAGAAGGCGCGGCCGGTGATGTGCTGGAGCGGCTCACGCTGCTCTCGCCGGGCGATGGTCTCCCAGTAGCGGGCGTCGAAGTCCACGTCCTTCACGGAGTGCAGCTCGCCCCGCTTCACACCGTGCACGTACGCGGCGAGCTCCTCCGCGTCGTTGCGCGGCGAGGGCACGCCGGCGTCGGCCAGCCGCTGGGTGGCCTGGGCCACCTCTGCGAGCAGCAGGTTCACGCAAGTCCTCCGTGTCGTACTCGTCCGTGCGATACGTGCAGTGCTTACGCCGCCGCGAGCTTGGCGGCCGAGTCCGCGTCCACGCAAGCCTGGATCATCGCGTCGAGGTCGCCGTCCAGGACCTGGTCAAGGTTGTACGCCTTGAATCCGACGCGGTGGTCCGAGATGCGGTTCTCCGGGAAGTTGTACGTACGGATCTTCTCGGAGCGGTCGACCGTGCGGACCTGGCTGCGGCGGGCGTCGGCGGCATTCTTCTCCGCCTCCTCCTGTGCCGCGGCGAGCAGCCTGGAGCGCAGGATACGCAGTGCCTGCTCCTTGTTCTGCAGCTGGCTCTTCTCGTTCTGGCAGGAAGCGACGACTCCGGTCGGAATGTGCGTGATGCGCACCGCGGAGTCGGTCGTGTTGACGGACTGCCCGCCGGGACCGGACGAACGGTAGACGTCGATGCGGAGGTCGTTCGGGTTGATCTCGACGTCGACCTCCTCCGCCTCGGGGGTGACCAGGACGCCGGCCGCCGAGGTGTGGATACGGCCCGCGGACTCGGTCGCCGGGACGCGCTGCACGCGGTGCACGCCACCCTCGTACTTCAGTCGCGCCCAGACACCCTGGCCGGGCTCGGTCGCGCCGTTGCCGCCCTTGGTCTTCACGGCGACCTGGACGTCCTTGTAGCCGCCCAGCTCGGACTCGGTGGCGTCGATGATCTCGGTCTTCCAGCCGACGCGCTCCGCGTACCGCAGGTACATGCGCAGCAGGTCACCGGCGAACAGGGCCGACTCGTCGCCGCCCGCGCCCGCCTTGACCTCGAGGATCACGTCCTTGTCGTCGTTGGGGTCACGCGGCACCAGCAGCAGCCGCAGCTTCTCCGTGATCTCCTCGCGCGTCTTCTCCAACTCCTTGACCTCGGCCGCGAACTCCGGGTCGTCGGCGCCGAGTTCACGCGCGGTCTCGATGTCGTCGCCGGTCTGCTTCCAGGAGCGGTACGTGGCGACGATCGGGGTGAGCTCGGCGTAGCGCTTGTTCAGCTTGCGCGCGTTGGCCTGGTCGGCGTGGACCGACGGGTCGGCGAGCTTCGTCTCAAGGTCGGCGTGCTCGCCGATGAGGTCCTCGACAGCCTCGAACATCTTGGGCTCCTGAAATGCGTACGGAAGGGAAGGCGGGCGACCAAAAACGCCGGTCCCGGCACGCCGAAAAAAGGGCGTGGCCGGGGACCGGCGAAATGGAAGCTCGCTACTTCGTGGAGCCGGCAGCAGCCTTGCCGAAGCGGGCCTCGAAGCGGGCCACGCGGCCACCGGTGTCGAGGATCTTCTGCTTGCCCGTGTAGAACGGGTGGCACTCGGAGCAGACCTCGGCGCGGATGTTGCCGCTCGTGATCGTGCTGCGGGTGGTGAACGACGCGCCGCAGGTGCAGCTGACCTGGGTCTCGACGTACTCGGGGTGGATCTCGCGCTTCAAGGTGTCTCCTAGTTTCGGGAGGGCGCCGGGTCGCTTCGCGGGTTGCGGGGCGTGAACCGGGGCCGACGTACCAGTCTGCCAGGACTGGGGCCATCTCCCAAAACCGGGGGCCTAGGTGATCTATTCCCTGCAGGTGCGTGGGGGCTGGGCGCGCAGTTCCCCGCCTAGGGAAATGCGCCTAGGAGGCTGACACGACACCCTTTGCTTCACCTGTCGCCGTGCCCTTTGTCGCTGCCGCCGGGATTGGCTGGTCGTTCTTCAAAGCCGTCCAGACCATCTGTGCCTTCGACTTCTCCACGATCACGCGGTTGGGGTTGGCCGGGTCGTACTCGACGGGCATCGTGACCATGGTCATGTTCTTGGAGCTGATGCTCTTGAGGCCGTTGGCGAAGGACGTGAGGGAGTTCACGGAGCCGAGGTCGGAGTCGGTGGTGACGGCCTTGGTGGCGGTGTTGGCGAGGTCGTAGAGCTTGGTCGGGCTGGTGAGGACGCCGATGTGCTTGACCTGGTTGACCAGGGCCTTGATGAAGGCCTGCTGGAGTTGGATGCGGCCCAGGTCGGAGCCGTCGCCGACGCCGTGGCGGGTGCGGACCAGGCCCAGGGCCTGCTTGCCGTTCAGGGTGTGGGTGCCGGCCTTGAGGTCGAGGTGGCTCTGCGGGTCCTTGATGGCCTTGGTCGTGGTGACCGGGACGCCGCCGAGTTCGTCGATGAGCTTCTCGAAGCCGGCGAAGTCGACTTCGAGGTAGTGGTCCATGCGCAGGCCGGTGACGGACTCGACGGTCTTCACCGTGCAGGCGGAGCCGCCGGTGGAGTACGCCTCGTTGAACATCACGCCGGACGCCGCGTCGTGCGTGACGCCCTTGGTGTCGGTGCACTCGGGGCGGTCGACGAGGGTGTCGCGCGGGATGGAGACCACGCTGGCCTTCTTGTGGCCCTTGTAGACGTGGATGATCATCGCGGTGTCGGAGCGGGCGCTGCCGTCGTCGGTGCCGCCGCCGAGCTTCTTGTTGGTGCCGGAGCGGCTGTCGGAGCCCAGCACCAGGATGTTCTCCGAGCCGTTGTCGACCTTGACCGGCCGGTCGGTGCCGAGGGCCTGGTTGATGTCGACGGTCTTGATGTTGCCGTTGAGCTTGAAGTACACGTACCCGGCGCCGGTGCCACCCAGCACCACGACGCCTGCCGCGACCCAGGCCGTGATCAGCAGGGCCTTGCTCCGCGGACTGCGGTCCTTCTTACGGCGTCCGGCGCGGTGGCGCGGGCCGCTGTTGCCGTCCTTGCCCGGTATGACGGGCTCCGGCGTGCTCTCGGCGGACATGGGCTCCTCGCATCTCGTTCCGGGTCGGTTACCCCCTGCTTTCAGGGTTCAGGCCTGGCCGAAGCGACCGATACCGCTCATTCCTCGCTCCATGGTCGCTCCGCCAGGTCAGACAGGGAAACTCGGGAAAGGGTTGCACAACGCAGAGTGCCCATCGCGTACGGCGATGGGCACTCTGGGTAGTCGCGTCAGCGGGTTATGCCCCGCTCACCTGCGATTTCAGCCGAAGATGTCGTACTGCTGGAAACCGGTGCCGAGCGACTTCGGTGTGCCGAAGATCTCGCTCGTGGCCTTGCCGGTGCCCGGGTAGAGGTACAGCGCGTTGCTCGCGTTGCGGATCAGGAGGTCGGCCTTGCCGTCGCCGGTGAAGTCACCGACGGCGTCGAAGGCGTTGTAGCTGCCCCAGGTGCGCACCTTCACGCGGGCCGCGAAGGCGCCCGTGCCGGACTTGCCGGCGCCCTTGTAGAGGTAGACGACGCCGGTGCTCTTGTTGCGGGCGAGCAGGTCGGCCTTGCCGTCACCGTTGAAGTCGCCGTGGCCGACCAGCGTGTTGTACTGGCTCCAGCCCCCGCCGACCCGCGACGGCGAGCTGAAGGTGCCGTTGCCCTTGCCCGGGTAGATCCACAGCACGCCCGCGCTGTCGACCGAGACCAGGTCGGGCAGGTAGTCGCCGGTGACATCGCCGGGGGCGATGATCCGGGTGCGGGTCTTCCAGTTGGTGAAGATCTTCGTGCTGACCCAACTGCCGTCGTCCCGCGCGCTGTTGAGCTGGAAGTGGTCCCAGTAGACCGCACCGGCTGTGGTCCGGTAGATCCAGTCCTGGTAGCCGTCCCGGTTCAGGTCGGCCGACCGGACCAGGTTGACGCCGCCCCAGTCGCCCAGGGACACGCGGGCGGCCAGCGAGGTGCCCTTGGAGTCCAGCTCGTAGCCCACCTTGGTGGAGGACTTGCGGGCGTAGATGTCGGCCTTGTTGTCGGTGTAGCTGAGGTTGCCGTCGTCGACCTGCGCGTAGGCCGTGCCGGCGTAGGCGCCGACCTTGGTGAAGACGCCGTAGGTGCCCTCGACGACGCAGTCGTTGACCGTGCTGGCGTCACCGTCGTCGCCGCTCCAGGAGACGACACCGACGATCCGGCCGCCGACGACCAGCGGGCCGCCGGAGTCGCCGTTGCAGATCGCCGTCGTACCGGTGTCGCTGCCGGTGGCGGGCGTGCCCGCGCAGACCATGTGGGCCTTGATGACCAGGCTGCCGTAGGCGCCGACGCAGGTGGCGTCCGACTGGATCGGCAGCGTGGCCGTCTTCAGGGTGTCGGAGAGGTCGTCGGTCTGGGAACTGGTGCGGCCCCAGCCGTAGACCTTGGCGGTCTTGGCGGGCGTGCCCGTGTACGACGCCGTGTCACCGTTCGTCGTCATGCGGATCGGGGTCGCCTTGACGGGGGCCGCCAGGGTGAGGACCGCGATGTCGTTGTCGATCGTCGTCGCGCTGTACGACGGGTGGTTCCACTGGCGCAGGACCGCGGTGGCCTGGCCGCCGTGCAGGTCGGTGGTGGTGGTGCCGTCGGCGTCCGTCGTGTTGGTCGGCAGCACGGTGGCGCTGGTGACGACGACGCCGTTCTTGGCCCAGTTGTAGCCCTTGACGCAGTGCGAGGCCGTCAGGATCTTCGACGGCGAGATGACCGAGCCACCGCAGAAGAAGCCGATGTCGTCGCTCTCGCTGGTGGTGCCCTTGTCGTCGTAGTACCAGAGCTGCGCCATGAACGGCGCGGTGTTGATGGTGGTCGTCGTGCCGCCGATGATCTTCGGGCCGGCGGTCGTGCCGGTGGTGCTCGCGCTCAGGGAGGCCTTCTTGGTCGTCTCCCCGGCTATGTCGTCACCGGCCTGGGCGCCCACGATGCGCTTCTTCAGCGTGGCGAGCGACGGCTGGGCGATGACGGGCTTCACGGTCGGCGTCGGCAGTGCTGTGGCCGCACCGGCGGACGTCGTCATCAGCGCGGCGGCCACGGCGGCGGCGACACCGGCCGCGGCGACAGGCAGGCCAAAACGTATCCGGCGTCTGTGCCGACCGGCCCCAGGCATGGGCGTACCCATTCAAGTCCCCCCTCGGGATCAGAAGTTCGGACGATTGTCGAAAACAAGTCCGAAGGGCGAGATCGTACAGCGACCCACTGACAACGCAGAGGGCCGCCCCCTTGAGAAAAAGGGAGCGGCCCTCAAGCGCGCCCCAAAGGGGCGCGGGGAACTGCGCGACCAGCCACAAACTACCGACAGCCAACCAACGACCGGCAGTACTCCGGCTCAACCAACGGAGTGCCTAGTCACCGTTGCCAGGAGTGGTCTTCTGGATCTGGAGCAGGAACTCCGCGTTCGACTTCGTCTGCTTCATTTTGTCGAGGAGCAGCTCGATCGCCTGCTGCTGGTCGAGCGCGTGCAGCACCCGCCGCAGCTTCCAGGTGACAGCCAACTCGTCGCTGCCGAGCAGGATCTCTTCCTTACGGGTACCGGACGCGTCGACATCCACCGCCGGGAAGATGCGCTTGTCGGCGAGCTTCCGGTCGAGCTTCAGCTCGGCGTTGCCCGTGCCCTTGAACTCCTCGAAGATGACCTCGTCCATGCGCGAGCCGGTGTCGACGAGCGCGGTGGCGAGGATGGTCAGCGAACCGCCGTCCTCGATGTTGCGCGCGGCACCGAAGAAGCGCTTGGGCGGGTACAGCGCCGTGGAGTCGACACCACCGGAGAGGATGCGGCCGGAGGCGGGCGCCGCGAGGTTGTACGCACGGCCCAGACGCGTGATCGAGTCCAGGAGTACGACGACGTCGTGGCCCAGCTCCACCAGCCGCTTGGCGCGCTCGATGGCGAGCTCGGCGACCGTGGTGTGGTCCTCGGCGGGACGGTCGAAGGTCGAGGAGATGACCTCGCCCTTCACCGACCGCTGCATGTCGGTGACCTCTTCCGGACGCTCGTCGACCAGGACGACCATCAGGTGGCACTCGGGGTTGTTGTGCGTGATCGCGTTGGCGATGGCCTGCATGATCATGGTCTTGCCGGTCTTCGGCGGGGCCACGATCAGACCGCGCTGGCCCTTACCGATCGGCGCGACGAGGTCGATGATGCGGGTCGTCAGCACACCCGGGTCGGTCTCCAGGCGGAGCCGGTCCTGCGGGTACAGCGGCGTCAGCTTGTTGAACTCCGGCCGACCGCGCCCGGAGTCGGGGGCCATGCCGTTGGTCGAGTCCAGGCGCACGAGCGCGTTGAACTTCTCGCGGCGCTCGCCCTCCTTCGGCTGCCGGACCGCGCCGGTGACGTGGTCGCCCTTGCGCAGGCCGTTCTTGCGGACCTGGGCGAGGGAGACGTACACGTCGTTCGGGCCCGGCAGGTAGCCGGAGGTCCGGATGAACGCGTAGTTGTCGAGGATGTCGAGGATGCCCGCGACGGGGATCAGGACATCGTCGTCGGCGACCTGCGGCTCGCCCGCGGCGGTGCCACCGAACTCGTCGCGTCCACGACGGCCACGGCGGTCCCGGTACCGGCCGCGACGGCCGCGGCGTCCGCCGTCGAAGTCGTCGTCGTCCTGCGGGCCGTTGTCACGCTGCTGCCGGTCCTGACGGTCCTGACGGCCACCGCTCTGCTGCTGACGGTCCTGCTGCTGACCGCCCTGCTGACGGTCCTGACGGCCGCCGCTCTGCTGCTGACGGTCCTGCTGCTGACCGCCCTGCTGCTCGTTGTCCTTGCGGCGGTCGCCGCGGTCGCGGTCCTGGCGGTCCTGACGGCCACCGCGGTCGCGGTCGCGACGGTCCCGGCGGCCCTGCCGGCCGTCGTCACCGGCGTCGCCCTGCGCGGCGGGCGTCTCGGCCTTCGGCTCGCTCTTCACCTCGGCGACGATCGTCTCGGGGCTGCCGGCCTCGGCGGTCGCACGGCGACGACGGCGCTCGACCGGCGCGTCGTCTCCCCCATTCTCGGCTTCGCTCGAGCGGGAGGGGCCCCCGGCGGGCTGGCCGGGGATCTCGATCTGCTGCTGGGCCACGGCCTTCTCGGCGGCGACCTTCTCGGCCTTCTGCTCGGCCGGGGCGGCCGCCTCGTCGCCCGTACGGGTCTTGGAGGTGGCGCGGCGCTTCGGCTTGGTCTCGGTGGCGGTCTCGGCCTTGGCCGGAGCACCGCCCGCCTGCGCGTCCTTGATGACCTCGATCAGCTGGCTCTTGCGCATCCGCGCGGTGCCCCTGATGCCGAGGCCGGACGCGACCTGCTGCAGCTCGGCCAGCACCATGCCGTCGAGGCCGGTACCGCGGCGCCGCCGGGAGCCGGCACCGGTGGCAGGCGCGGAGGCGTCCGTGGCGGGCGCGGCAGCGGTCTCCTCGACACGCGCGCCCATCAGATCGGTGGTGTCGCTCACGAAGGGTCCTTCCCTGGAGCGGACGTCGGCCTGTCTGGCTCGGCGACCGGTTGTGCTGTCCGGCTTCGGTTCTTGCTGTGTGAACCGTGCCGGGGCGGTGGTCCGCCTAAGCGGCGGAAGAGATTGCTGGTGACGGCGCTTCCCGAAGCAGTGGCACCGAGTGTCTGTGTCACGTGGCTTGGTCGCACCAATTCCGGAGCGTGCCCGGCGAACCGCTCTGTGCCCCTACAGAACACGGTGCGGCTTGGGAGGCTCCCGGAAGAATGTCTGTCCCTGACGGGGACAACAAGCACCTCGCCATGGTGGGGTCGGGTGCAGACTTGAGATTAACACTACCGGATCCAACAAACATTCCCCCTCTCGAAATCCGGCGACGGTACGTAGTCAATTGGCACTCGGGGCCGCGAGCGGCAGTACGCAGGCCCCGTGCGCGTCGAGATCGAGCCGGTTGGCGGCCCAGCCCTCACCGGCGAGGTGGGACACCTTGTCGGCGTTGTCGGCGTCGACAAGTGCCAACACGGTGGGCCCGGCACCGGAGATGACGGCCGGAACCCCGTCCGCCCTCAACCGCTCGACGAGCGCGGCGCTTTCGGGCATCGCCGGAGCGCGGTACTCCTGGTGCAGTCGGTCCTCGGTGGCGGGCAGCAGCAGCTCGGGGCGGCGGGTGAGGGCCTCGACGAGCAGGGCGGCGCGGCCCGCGTTGGCGGCGGCGTCGACGTGCGGGACGCTGCGCGGGAGCAGGCCGCGCGCGGTCTCGGTGAGCACCGGCTTCCCGGGCACGAAAACCACCGGAACGATGGAATCGGCGGGGTCCATCCTGATCGCCCGCGCGGCGCCGCCGTCCATCCAGGAGAGCGTGAAGCCGCCCAGCAGACAGGCCGCCACGTTGTCGGGGTGGCCCTCGATCTCGGTGGCGAGCTCCAGCAGGGCCGTGTCGTCGAGCTTGGAGTCCCCGCCTATGGTCACGGCGCGCGCGGCGACGATGCCGGCGCAGATGGCGGCGGAGGACGAACCCAGGCCGCGGCCGTGCGGAATGCGGTTGGCGCACACGATCTCGAGGCCGCGCGGCTGTCCGCCGAGCAGGTCGAAGGCGGTGCGCAGGGACCGTACGAGGAGGTGGTTCTCGTCGCGCGGGAGGGTCTCGCTGCCCTCGCCGGCGATGTCGATGAGCAGCCCGGAGTCGGCGACACGGACGACGACGTCGTCGTAGAGCCCCAGCGAGAGGCCGAAGGCGTCGAAGCCCGGGCCGAGGTTGGCGCTGGTGGCGGGGACGCGCACCCGGACGGCGGCGGCGCGGAAGGCTGGACCGGCCATCGCTCGATGACTCTCCTTGAGCTGCGTGATTGTCGAAGACATTCGATGGAATTCGATGACATCCGATAGGTACGTGAAGACCCTCGGGCCGTGGAGACGGCGCGGTGCCGAGCCATGCGCGCAGGCATATGCGGCGGGCGGGTTCGGTACAGCCTATCGAAGGAAGGTTCTGTGGCGACATAGGGCGCACAGGAGGCGCACGATGCGTGTCGTAAGCCCCCTGTGCACCCCCCGTGGCGAATACCCGCCAGGCGGCTTTACGCCAGGCCGAGCCGCTCGGCCGCCGTCGGCGCGTCGACCGGGATGGTGATGGGCTGCGGGGCGCCCGCGACGGCCCAGTCGGGGTCCTTCAGACCGTTTCCGGTCACCGTGCAGACGATGGTCTGGCCCGGGTCGACCTTGCCCTGCTCGGCCGCCTTCAGCAGACCGGCGACGGAAGCGGCGGACGCGGGCTCGACGAAAACGCCCTCCTGAGCGGCCAACAGCCGGTAGGCGCGCAGGATCTCACGGTCCGTCACCTCGTCGATGAACCCGCCGGACTCGTCCCGCGCGGCGAGCGCGTACTGCCAGGAGGCGGGGTTGCCGATGCGGATCGCGGTGGCGATCGTCGAGGGGTCCTTGACGATCTCGCCGCGCACGATGGGCGCGGACCCGGAGGCCTGGAAGCCCCACATACGCGGGGTCTGCGCGGCGATGCCGTCCCCGGCGTACTCCTTGTAGCCCTTCCAGTACGCGGTGATGTTGCCCGCGTTGCCCACCGGCAGGACGTGGATGTCGGGGGCGTCGCCGAGCATGTCGACGATCTCGAAGGCGGCCGTCTTCTGGCCCTCGATGCGCACCGGGTTGACCGAATTCACCAGCGCCACAGGGTAGTTGTCGCTCAGCTTGCGGGCGAGGGTGAGGCAGTCGTCGAAGTTTCCGTCGACCTGGAGGATCTTCGCGCCGTGCACGAGGGCCTGGCCCATCTTGCCGAGCGCAATCTTGCCGCGCGGCACGAGGACGGCGCAGACCATCCCGGCGCGTACGGCGTAGGCCGCGGCGGAGGCCGACGTGTTGCCGGTGGAGGCGCAGATGACGGCCTGCGCGCCCTCCTCCTTGGCCCGCGTGATGGCCATGGTCATACCGCGGTCCTTGAAGGACCCGGTGGGGTTGGCGCCCTCCACCTTGAGGTGGACCTCGCAGCCGGTGCGCTCGGAGAGCACCTGCGCGGGCACGAGAGGCGTGCCGCCCTCACGGAGGGAGACGACCGGCGTGCTGTCGGACACCGGGAGCCGGTCCCGGTACTCCTCGATGATTCCGCGCCACTGGTGGGTCATTGCTGGTTACTCTCCTTCAACCCGCATGATGCTGGCGACACCCCGCACGGTGTCGAGCTTGCGCAACGCCTCGACGGTCCCGCCCAGGGCGGCGTCGGACGCGCGGTGCGTGACGACGACGAGGGATGCCTCGCCGTCCTTCCCCTGCTGCCGAACCGTATCGATCGAGACACCGTGCTCGGCGAACACGGTGGCGACCTGGGCGAGAACACCCGGTTTGTCGGCGACGTCGAGGCTGATGTGGTACCGCGTGACGACCTGGCCCATGCCCGACACGGGGAGCGCGGCATACGCCGACTCGCCGGGCCCGGTGGTCGAGTTGAGCCGGTTGCGGCACACGGCGACGAGGTCGCCGAGCACGGCGGAGGCGGTGGGGGCGCCGCCCGCGCCGGGGCCGTAGAACATCAGCTGCCCGGAGGCGTCGGACTCGACGAACACGGCGTTGTAGGCGCCGCGGACGGAGGCGAGCGGGTGGCTGAGCGGGATCATCGCGGGATGCACGCGCGCGGTGACGGACCCGCCGTCCTCGGCCCGCTCACAAATGGCGAGCAGCTTGATCGTGCAGCCCATGTTCTTCGCGGAGGCGAAGTCGGAGGCGGTGACCTCGGTCATGCCCTCGCGGTAGACGTCGTCGAGACGCACGCGCGTGTGGAAGGCGATTCCGGCGAGGATGGCGGCCTTGGCGGCGGCGTCGAAGCCCTCGACGTCGGCGGTGGGGTCGGCTTCGGCGTACCCGAGGGCGGTGGCCTCGTCGAGGGCCTCCTGATAACCGGCGCCCGTGCTGTCCATCTTGTCGAGGATGAAGTTGGTCGTCCCGTTGACGATCCCGAGCACCCGGTTGACCTTGTCACCGGCGAGGGACTCGCGCAGCGGCCGGATCAGCGGAATGGCACCGGCGACGGCGGCCTCGTAGTACAGGTCCTTGCCCTGCTGCTCGGCGGCGGCGTGCAGCGCGGCGCCGTCCTGGGCGAGCAGCGCCTTGTTGGCGGAGACGACGGAGGCGCCGTGCTCGAAGGCGGCGGTGATGAGGGACCGGGCGGGCTCGATCCCCCCGATGACCTCTACTACGACGTCGATGTCGCCGCGTTTCACCAGAGCCGTGGCGTCGGTGGTGACGAGGGCGGGGTCGATGCCTTCGCGGACCTTGGAGGGCCGTCGTACGGCGACGCCCGCGAGCTCGACGGGCGCGCCGATCCGGGCGGCGAGGTCGTCGGCGTGCGTCGTCATGATGCGCGCCACCTCTGAGCCGACCACTCCACAGCCCAGCAGCGCCACCTTCAGCGGACGCGTACGCATCATCCGACCTCGTTTCCTCATACCGTCATCGGTTGGACCAGTCTCACTCACCGGACGGGAGTTTCTATCCATGGTCCGGATCGTGAGACATCGATTTCATTTCCAGGGGGTGGAAGACCGAAGATCTTCCACCCCTCTTTCTTTCGTTCGGCTTACTCAGCCGACGTCGAGACGCAGGAGGTCGTCCTCCGTCTCGCGGCGGACGATGACCCGCGACTCCCCATCCTTCACGGCGACGACCGGCGGCCGGAGCACATGGTTGTAATTGCTGGCCATGGAACGGCAGTACGCACCCGTGGCCGGCACGGCGATCAGGTCACCCGGTGCCAGGTCCCCCGGCAGAAAGGCGTCCTTGACCACGATGTCCCCGCTCTCACAGTGCTTGCCGACGACCCGCGCGAGCATGGGCTCGGCATCGGAGCGCCGGGAGACGAGGGCGACGCTGTACTCCGCGTCGTAGAGCGCGGTCCGAATGTTGTCGGACATGCCACCGTCGACCGACACATACGTCCGCAGCCCGTCGAGGGGCTTGATGGTGCCGACCTCGTAGAGCGTGAAGGCGGTCGGCCCGACGATGGCGCGCCCCGGCTCGACGGAGATACGAGGAGTCCGCAGCTTCGCGGAGTCGCACTCACGGGTGACGATCTCGGTGAGCGCCTTGGCGATCTCGTGCGGTTCGCGGGGATCGTCATCACTCGTGTACGCGATACCGAGCCCACCACCGAGGTCGATCTCGGGAAGCTCGACACCGTGCTCGTCGCGGATGTCCTTCAGCAGCCCGACCACACGATGGGCGGCGACTTCGAAGCCGGACATGTCGAAGATCTGCGACCCGATGTGGCTGTGAATCCCGATGAGTTCGAGCCCGTCGAGTTGAAGGGCACGGCGCACGGCTTCGGCGGCCTGCCCGCCGGCCAGCGGAATCCCGAACTTCTGGTCCTCGTGGGCAGTGGCGATGAACTCGTGAGTGTGCGCTTCCACGCCCACGGTGATCCGAATCTGCACGCGCTGCCGCTTACCGAGGGACTGCGCGATATGAGCGACCCGCACGATCTCCTGGAAGGAGTCGAGAACGATCCGCCCGACACCGGCCTCGACGGCCCGCGTGATCTC
>Ga0307517_10003528_pt1 | contig 24310 bp, 23 predicted proteins | sample 23_EM_MG_FD_194515 | JGI IMG/M metagenome (GOLD analysis project Ga0307517, IMG submission 194515) | Populus trichocarpa ectomycorrhiza microbial communities from riparian zone in the Pacific Northwest, United States - 23_EM | ecosystem: Host-associated > Plants > Roots > Unclassified | place... | reverse complement strand
GATTGGCCAGAAATCCTCACCATGTGATCGTGAGAGCGCTTCACGTGACTGCCCGCTCTTTTGCGTTTTTTGCAGGGAAGAGGTACACGAAATAATTCTAAGACCCAGGACTTTCAGTCCCGGGAACTTTCAGTCCCGGGAATGACGATTCAACTCTGAATCACGTAATGGGGGGTCCTGGAATGCATTCAGAGTTGGATTGATCGGTTGCTGTGTGTTCACGACAGGAGACCGATCGATGCATCGATGACTCGATTCTCGAGTTAAGATTTGAGCCCGGTCGACGGTCTTGGCCCGTCAGGTAAAGTTGGACATTGACTGCGGGAGGGATGGCGCAGTTCTGATGACGTCAGATCATGCTTGTCACTGACGAACCTGCGCAAGCGTCGTCAATCCACGTAGATATCTTATCGTTGTTTGAGATGAAGGATATTGGATAGTAACTTTTGAGGGCTGCGGATTCAGACATATTTTTCAATATATTGAACTGTGGATTCTGGTTGCAGTATGACCATATGACCGTTTAACTGTTTACTGAGCCTCTAACAAGAGGGAGGGACGCGACGCGACGCTCAGGGGTTGGGAGCCCGGATCCCGACAGATATAAATCCCCGTTACGAGCCTCTCGCTTGCCCCCCAACCTACCCAATACCAGCGCACCACAATCGTCGATGTTTCTCAACAGAACCAGACACAGCCGTGCTCTTTCTGCTTTTGATCATGCCCGCCATCGCTGGGTAGCCATACCTTTGCGCGACCCGCATAATCCAATCGCCCAGAAACCTTCTTCTTCTCGCCCAGGAGAGGCTCACGCCGTTGGCAAGCAGACGCTTTCCCTCACGACCTGGAATATCCAGGCCTCCCAGTTAAGGCCCGCGGAACGCTCCAAGCTCATCCTCGACTACATCTTGAAAGGACCCAAGTTTCCCGACATTATTCTTCTCCAAGAAGTCGCGTCTAGCGCCCGGCAATCTCTACTCGACGACCACAGAATCCGCTCCAACTTCCTGACGACCGACGCTGAGGACGACACATGTTTCAAGCACGTACCATTCGCGACCATGACATTACTCTCTAGCAAGCGCTTCGGCTCTCCGTTGCTTGCTGAGGAGGAGGGTGGGGGGGAGGGCGAGGCAGGTTCCAAGATAGTGCTCGACAGCGTCTTCCGCACGGACCTGCCTAGCAGGTACAAGAGAGATGCGCTCTGCGTGAATATCGCCGCCCCAGCTACGTCTGGTACAGTCTTACGTCTCCTCAACGTCCACCTCGACTCCCTCAACTCGCAGTTCAGGCGTCTGCTTCAGATGGAGGTACTTGCTGGCCTACTTCGCGAGCCTGGATGCAGCGGTGGCATCATCGCAGGCGACTTCAATGCAATCCTCGCCGACGATCATACGCTCATCGACAAACACAAGTTGGTCGACGCCTGGCTCACACTGCACGGGAGCACAGGGGGATGTGATAAAGGAGCTACATGGGGTGTCGACGTAGAACTCAACAAAGGACTCAAGCCACGCAGGTTGGACAAGGTCGTCATGTTGGGATTGCAGCCTGTCGAGATCGAAATCCTCCAGCCTGGTCTCATCAACGCCTATACGCGCTGGAGCGACCACTGCGGGCTGCGCTGCACCTTCACTATCTAACACGGTAAGCAAACTTTCTTCTCGCTTGCTACACACCTATATAACCACCTGCTTTCCCATATAGTAGGTGCGATTGCTGATGCCGCAGTGATGCCAGCTCCCGCTTTCGAGCATGTTAAGTAGATATTGTGCATGGGGTATACGGGACGTACGGGTTGGACACTTTAGTACGCGATCACGGGTTTTCCGTTGACAGAAAGGCACAAGTGGCCCCGGTTGGAGGCAACCAGTGTGAATTGGCAGTGGCGACGCGGAAGGCTAGACGTTGGGTACGTTCAAATAGCTATCGCAACCGGAAGTTGACGCGCAAGTAAGATGGGTCTCGAGCCTTATATTAACCACTTTTAATGAACGACATGTACAAGAATGCTATCGCCTGGGCTGGAGGGGCAATGCTAGTGTGACTTCTCATAAAGTGTCCTCGTCAACATTTTTTTCACTAGAATCGGATTATCCAGAAACGCTTCTAACTGGGAAGTACGGCTTAGCACGAGTGAGATCAGCATGAACCTTACCCACAGAAAAAAATGACGTTCTCCGCGGGACTTGTTCGACGGCGGATTTTAATTCAGCGATCCCTTTAGTTGAGTATTGGGTCGAATCCCAGCTGACGGTCTCAGTCCCGGGTTCTGCCGCTTGTCGGCCCTATTAACTTGTATCTGATCGGATCAACGGCCTGAAAGAGCTTTCATCCGCGCTTCTGCTGCTCTCGCCCTTCGTTCCCTCTCCAACTTTGTCCTCATCTCAGGCGTCAGCCCCAAAACAGCATTGTTATCCCCAGTCGCACCGCCCAACTTCCTCGGCCCCGTCTTCTCTTCCTGGAACGCCCCAACCATCTTCTTTGTCTCTACTTCGGGTTCCGGTTCCGGTTCGGGAGTGACGGGTTGACGAGCTTCGCGTTCCTTGATCTTGTCTTTCAAACCCTTCCGACGAACCTTCTTCTTTTCGTCCCTTTGTTCCTCCTGGTCCGCGGTTAGGACGCTGGGAATCCTACCTGCTCCAAACCAATCCCACTTGTCTGGGTGTGAACCAGCGCAACGGCGGAACACGTTTCTGACTTCCTTGGTCGAGGCTAGGTCATATGCCGTCCTGCGTTTCGAAGGGCCAGTGTCATCGGGGTCAACGATAGAGCTTTCCAATGGGACATCGATCGTCGGATCTGCCCCCCTTTCTTCTAGGAGCCATTGTGCGACCTCTTCTTGACCCGAGAAAGCGGCCACCTGTAAGATCGTCTGACCCTGGTGCTCTCCTGCAACTCCGGGAATCCTAATGTCAATTCCTTCACCCCCACCACCCGTGAGATTCGTGTGTTCTTTCTCCCAAAACTGCTTCAATGATTCCAACCGGCCTTTCGAGACCATCTCCAGAACCCTCCCCCACCTCTCCTTGAGTGCTTCCTCCTCTTTCGTAAGCTTTGGGGGCTGGGGCTGAACGGGTTTCTCTTTAGGTTGGGCCGGGACCGGAACGGGTCTGGGTTTAGGCAACGACGCGAGGAAGGCTTCGTCCTGGGCTTTTAGGTCCGCTTCCGTAAAACGTGTAATCTTCACTTTGGTCAATTCCATGAGACACCGAAGAAGCTCGGCTTGTGTCTGGACGGAAAAAGTAAGCGAACTCTGAGTCTATGGGATCACGAGCTGGTGGACTTACCGGACGGCGAGTCGGAAACGGGAAGGTCCGTAGCCTTCCATCCCCTTTGGTTAAGACTGGATCTTCGTAATCGAAGAATATCCGCCTATTCGAAACGCTCGCTCGGATCCATACTCGTTCACATTCGTCGATTTCGTCGGACCATTCTTGTAGCAGGTTCCGAATGTCCTGGAAATGGATGGTGAATAACAGACACGGGAAATAGATATGGTTCGGACATACCTCTCTGAGTGCCTGTTCCCCGTAGCGGCGAAGCATCGCGCCAGCACTGATCGCCGCGCCTTTTGCGTTATCGTTGAGCGATTGGGACCCACCCTGCTTCTTCCTCGCTGAGCAGGAAGTTAGCATATGAACGCGAACGTCTCGAGGAAGAAAGACCCACTCGTATATCGGTGAAACGTCTTGTGTAGAATTACCTCCGTGTCGGGTATGACCTTCTTGGGTTTCCCTTTCCTGGTCTTGCCACCGTCATCGTCCTTGGACCGATCTCTATGCACCCTCACTACCGCTCCAGCAAAATGACCCCCAGCCACCAAGAACAAAGCCCACTTCTTTCCCTCCGCCTCTTTGCAGTTCTGCATCTCCCTCAGCTGGTCCAAATACGGTGCAACAACATCCGGGGACGAGAATATGGCGCGGTAGACACCGATCTGTGTAGATGGTGGGGAATGGAACCATAGCAACGGGGTCAACGGGAGGTTCCGTCGAGCTGACGAAGGTGAAGGGGATCTGGAATGGGTTTTTACAGTGGCGCGGGACAAGAGTGTAGCCAGTTTCTTGTTGGATTCGGTGTCAGAGTCTTCGTCGGTAGATTCTGAGGCCGACCCAGATAACGAGTCCTCAAGAGCTAAACGCCCATTAGCACTCTCCCTTCTACAGAAAAGCGGGGGGTATACCTTCTACGAGTTGAGTGAACTCGCCCTCTGCCACCGGATCCTTCCCATTCATCCTTAGTTTGACATTGTATCGATGCCAGTCAGATCGAAAGTGGTTCCGTTGGTCATCAACGTTCGCGAATGACGCCCCTCGGCAAACGTTACACGACCTACCCGATGTCGTGGAAGCAGAAGTTGTTGTGGGATCTTTCGATGGGGGTTCGTCGGCCTTTGCGGTGTCGTCCCTCCCCACCGCGGGTTGCGATTGTTGAGTGAGATCGCGTGACAAGATGTCATTGCGGGGCGTCAAAGTTTCCAGTAGGGGCGTTGGGAGACCGAATAAGTGATACGAGTGTGGATGTGAAGAGCTGGCCATCTCTCTAAGTGCGGACCGAGACAGAGGTGAAAAAGGAGGATTGTGGGATAGATCCGCTGCACCTGGGGGCACTTTATAAGTAAGTGAACAGGGTCGGTTTGCTTAGTTATCCTGTTTTTTCGGAAATCAGACGCGGATGCGAGTCAAGTGTACTTTGGGCGAAGAGATGACGATGTCGGACTCATTCCGGGGACAGGCCGTGATCGGAGTTTTCCGGTGTCTCTGGCAGATGCGATTCATCTCATTTCGGTTTTTTGCTGATGGCGACGGTACTGCAGATGCTGACAAGGGGAGGAACTGAGTCTCGTGGAAGTTGGAGGGAAGTACTGCGGGACCTGTACTCTCCAGGTTGCCAGAGGGTTTGCTCATGTGCACAACGCACCAGGCTGTGGCATATTTTGTAGAACAGCGAGGTCCAGATTAACCCCCATCACTTTGGCCCTTCAATTCGATGTCCTTCCCTTCTCTGAAAGTGAGTCGGACCCCCGCCCGTTGATACGTTGATCCCTTGGCAAATCGTTGATGCGGTTCTTTGATCGGAGTCTGTTGGCGGCTCTTCAAACCGATCCGTCTTATTGGTGAAAGAAAGTACCTGGCTACACACCGAGGGTACTGGTGAGAACGATTTTATGGGACGATACGAATAGGCACTGTTCATAAGGCAATGCTGCAGTTCGGCTCAGTCTGGATTGGCTGAAACGGCGACTTTCGTTTATTTTGAGGCGGAGGGAACGCGTCGGTTTCGAGACACACGTGTCTCGCCGCCCATGAGTGGCTCAGGCCGAGGAGTAATGTCCATCGTTTACATATGAGAAAGGCACAGGAGGGTCCCCGTCGTCGTCGCGATCCGTAATGCATAATACCCCAACGGCGATCACGATCGTTGGACATCCGGTCACACTCCTTTCTCTTTCACCCCAATGGACATGCATCACGTCTTCGAGGTGGACGAGATCATCCGCTTCATCGCATCCAGCATTGAGCTAAGGGACTGCAGGGATGCTGTCTCCTTCGCGTGCTGCTGTAAATCCTTCTCCGCCCCCGCCCTCGACGCCATCTGGGGAGAATGGCAGCGAGATCTAACGGAGCTATTGAAGACTCTGCCTCCATCCGTATGGGTTATCATAGATGGGACTTTCGTAAGCTCCTCCTACAAAACTAGTTTAATACGCCGAGCTAATCTTTATCGTGCACAGGACTTTGTCCGTCAGCCCTCGGAGGAGGAATGGGAGCGGTTTTCTGTATATGCCCGACGGATGCGTTATTTCATGGGCTTCATGTCCGCTTCTCCCTCCGAGGCAGCTTTGAAGATATTGAACGCGCGTTTCTCCGGCCGTTGCATGCTACCCAAAGCCCTCGACATCAGATGGATTGTCGCACCTCCGGAGTACCTTGAACTGGTGCTTCCACTCATCGTGTCCCCCGTCCTCACCAATTTCCGTCTTGGGCTTAGCGTCCACGGTCCCATCAAAGCTTCCAAGATCAAGTTTGTCTTAGAAGCTCTCGCCCCCGCGCGCAATTCACTCGTCGAGATCTGCGTCTGTGACCCCATAGACCACGATCCTCAGGTCGTCGAGGCAACTTCCACTCTTCTGCTCAATTGTAACCCTGACAAGCTACGCTACTTCCGCGTTGATTCCGCCTTATCCACCGAAGCGTTCATTCACACCACCCAACTCCCAAACTTGAAGTCGTTTCTCATTAGGACCGACACAACAGAACCCGACGCACCACTTCCAACGTCAATGTTCCCCTCGCTCACCACTCTCGAAATAAACGCAACCAACACGCGTTCCCCCTTCCTCGAATCCATCACACACATTCAATCCAGAAATCTCGGCTGGCTCGAACTGGTTTTTCCGGCTTCCACATTGAAAACGTTTCTTCCAACGACGCTCGCGGCTCTACGACCCAGGGGCTTGCACCAGACGTTGACGCATCTCACGGTCACGCCCGACGGTGACTTCGATCTCGACAGGGCGACCATCCGCCCGCTTTTATTCCTCCATCAGTTGACCAGGTTGGAGATAACGCTGTCCTGTCATCAGGAGCGATGCCCGTACAAACTCTCCGACGAAAACCTCGAGGAACTTATCAAGGCGATGCCGAAGCTCGAAACCCTGTGTCTTGGACCGATCCCGTGTTCCCACCCGGCCGATAACACCATAAAAAGCCTTGTATCCATTGCGAAACACTGCAAAAACCTGGCGGAACTTAGTATTCATATCAATCCCGAGGCCATCGTTGCCGAGGTACTTCAAGGCGGTGACTTGAACGCAGACCTCACCATTGAAGACCCCCTTTCCGGTTTCGTCGGGTGCCCCCTTCGCGGTATGATCCTCGGCCCGTGCTTCATACCGAGCGACGAGCAAGGTGCGATGATACTTGCATTCACACTGCTCCGGTTGTTCCCTCGTCTCTACTCGGTCTTAGTGATCGCTTTAACCCACGAGAGGGATCCCCTATGGGAATTTGTAAATGATGTTATCATCACTTACAGACGCACATGTATGAACATAGCGAATGCCGGTAAGTTCACGGAATCGCTTTCGTGTATGAAGTTTGCTCATGGGCTGCAGCAGGCGAAGTGGAGGTAAACTAGACACTGTCTGTTTTATTTCTTTCTCGGTTTGGCCACTTCTCGGATCCCACATGTACTTGTTCCATTCTTTGTTGCTGAGGAGGTTGTTTAAACCTTTCTGTACAAATATTCGGATCGCACGTCGAATCGCGGTAGATTATTGTATAATGGCGATATATCTAAAACCTAATCCTCATCGCTTTGATCCTCAAGGAAAGCATTGATGCTGTTTCGAGCATTCTACAGGGGGGACACCTCTGTCAACGACGACCCAAGGAGTGGGAAAACAAGAAAACCACATACAACGCGTTTCTTGCGAGGTTCGTCATCCTCTTCATCCTCTTCTTCGTCCTCATCATCAGAAGATTCAACATCCTTCCTCCCAGAGCCGAGTTTCCTCTTCGAGGAGCGACCTTCCGATCTGCCAACAACTTTCTTCTCGAAATCCTTGACGTCCTCCAACTCCTGTGCGAATTCCCTCTTGGCCTTGATCGCCTTGGCTTGTTCTATACTCATCCGACCGGCCATTCCCAATTCGGTCAGGATCGACTTGAGGCGTTTGATTTGGGCGGAAGGCGTATCGAGGCCTTTGAACTCTTTTGACCAAACCTTGCGAACCCCGCAGGCGACGACAAGAGACTGTAACGAAGGTGGGCTGTAAGTCATTTGGGACCTGGGAAGTGATGTTATTGAGCACACCTTCAGCCGTTTGATAGTCTCTTCATCTTTGGACAACTCCTTCTTTTCCTTCTTCTGTCGTGTCCCTTTGGGTTTCTAAGCCAGTACATGATCGTCGAAATATATCCTCAAATGAGATGACTGAGAAGTACCACGTACTGTTGCACTTTTCTCGCTCTTATCCTTGCGCCGCCGTTTTGGAGGCTCGTCGTCGAACAGGATTGACATCTCGGACTCGCTCTTCTGAAAATTTCGTGATAGAAGTGTCAGAGCACAGTCGAACGGGTCAACGCAGCGAGTTATAGGCGACTCACATCACCAGACACGTCCTTCACCTCCGGTATCCGTTCCGTCTTCGGTCGATTCGTCGATGGTTGAGGTTTCGTCGGTCGTGGTGAGCTCGTGGTATCATCTCCGTCAGATTCTGCGACCGTCTGTTTCGACTTCTTTGGAGAAGTAGGATGTTTAGAGGTTGAAGGCCCCGGATCCGTATTGTCAAGGTCTGAGTCGACGAATTCCTAAATGAAACCCGGCAAGAAGTATGAGTGCGCGCGGTACAAATATGACTTGGGGACAAACGCACAGCGGATTTGGGTGCCTTTTCCGAAGCTTTCGACTTAATACTTGACTTCTTCGTTTGGCTCTTGGAGACTTTAACAACTTTGCTTTCCTTCGCCTTAAACTTTGACGTCGGGCGCGACTTCTTCGTCTTCTTGGGTTCATCCTCGTTATCAGAATCCTCTTGGTCACTTGTTTCGGGATCTGTTTTCCTTCGCTTATTGGATTTCGCACCCGCTTCATGTCGGGCGGCTCGTTTCTTCGGAGGAGAGGGTGCCTGCTCGTCCGTTTGTTCTGCTTCGAGCTGATCGAGATGGAAGACGTGAGTTTTGAGTTTTTGGGTCCGAGCGGTCTAGAGTTGGCAATTGGTGATCGAGAGGAAACGAAACTCACCAGCAGGTCCTTTATGCGTCCCTTGACAGTGCTCTTATGTTCATGCCGGAGTAAGGTACCGCGCGGAAGCTCCAATCGCGCGTCGATACGAAACAGCACGTCCCTGAACGTACACTGACTAGTCCACACCCTCACGTCATTCACAGCTACGCAGGCACGGCCACCTATCAGGAACTCACCCAAACTCCCCAGTCGCCAAGAGTTCTTGCACAATCGTTTCCGTGGTAACAATGACCTGTTCAAGCACTAATTCGACCATATTGGCATGTGGCGTCGCGTTCGCGAGGAGCGCGGAGATGGGGAGGTACTTGGTTTGAGGGAAGGGTTGAGGTTTCCCACGGGTGTACCTTCTCTTGTCGTAGACTTTGAAAGGCGCGTGACGCCATCATGGTCCCAGCAGACGTGCAGAAGTGCGTGGAGCTACTTGGGGTGTGTGCGGTCTCGATGGACCACCAACGTTCTATCATTTTTTCCCTAAACACCACCCTCCACCACCGCTTGATTGTAATAAACAGTACCGCTCGTCTAGTTCGGCTGTAAACCGTACAATAAGCGAAGAACAATTATATGTACACGCGTCTATTCGTAACAGGTAACATCGGCTTAGCGTGGTGGTGGGTAGTCCGTGTGATATGTAAGTAAGTGGATAGAGGATTCCCTCGGTAGTGTCGGGATTCGATAATATAACCATCTGCTAATATGTAAATAAGAAAACCAATAGATAAGAAAAACCTCCCCCAACACCACGTTCATCGTGAATCAAGTTGAACGGGTAGGAGGGATTGATTCAGAGCAAAGCGCCAGCCAAAATAGTTCCCAAAGCCGCGATGACGGGAACTCCAACTGACCGCGCAGAACCGTTGTTGCTCCCACCATTGGTACTGTTAGAGTTTCCGCTATTGGAGGGGGAGTTGTCCGAGTGCCCTCCACCGCTCGGTTCATTACTCGGCTTCTCGAACATAACGACGGCCAAACCGGGGCTTGGGATCTTGATGGTATACGATGCCGAAATGTCGACTTGAGCCAGATCCGTATCCCGCCCAGAAGCGACCGGGTTTCCGTCAACAACCCCCTTCCAGGTCTTTCCCGACCAGGAGATATCAAATTCCTCGTGGATAGAAGTTGCGGTGAGGAATTTCACCGTCGCGTTCTTTCCTCCGCCTGCGCGTGGACTGCCAGTCGCTGGAATAACGAAGTCGACCGGGCCGTTGCCGTCTTGGTAGTTGATCAGGATCATCCTGTACAGTTCGGAGGTTTCCTTGTCATAGATTCCGTAGCCCGCTGCCGAGTCATCGCCCAGTCCGAGATCGACGACTCGACTTCCGTTATGGCTCTGCAGGCCTTGAAGGATTGGGAAATAGGAGTAATAGGTCGGTTCGGTGATCCACCCATCCACACCATCGCCGGGGTAGTTGAAAAGGTTGTAACTGACGCTCCGTTCGCGAGTGTGGAGGTAAGCAGCAGAATATCCGACCGTCGCCATCTGCACGGCATAATCGACTGACCAGAGTGTCGCACCAAACGTGTTCGACACGGTGGGATATCCTCCACATGAAACAGTAGAAAATTCGGACATGATAACCGGTTTTCCAGCCTGGTTTGCGAGGTCGATGCCATGTATATTCCACTGAGCCAAATTGATGACTATTTTTGGGGTTCCAAGTGATTGAGGGTTAGCGGTTTTTGTGTTAGAAGGATCCGCCTACCGTTGTTGTGGTTGGTATAATAGCCAAGGTTGGGAGGGGAACCGCCCAACCCACAGTTATTGCTGGGATAATGCTGCAGACTAGACGCAAATCTAAGCGAACAGGCTGGTCCGTGTTCTGGGGTGTCATACCTGATGTACTTGAGTTGTTGCTTGAAGGTTTCCAACCAGTTCTGCTGTAGGAGCGTCGCAAGATCCTGTTTCACGCTCAGTCCGTGAATTGTCCGCAACGATGGTAACCGAGCCAGCGTACCCAGAAACAGCAAATAGTAGGTCCAGCAATCTTGTTCAATGCAACAATGTCACCGATCGAGGATTGGCGCAGTTGGGCGAAGACTTGGTTATAATCCTGCAGGATAAAGCATATCAGTCACAAGAAGTATTGTGGGATGGACTTGATGGAACACTCACACCGATGTAGTTATCGACTGTGTAGTTGGCGAGATCCGGTCTTTGACCATGACGAGAGTAGAGATCGGGTTCCTATTTGATCGCGCGGCAGCGATGGCATCAGAAAGACGATTCCACCCCTCCTGGGGATGATGGCCGGTCAAGCGCTCACGTTTCCAAGAAGGTATGCGTCTAGTTCGTCTCCCAGAATAGATTGTGCGGACGCTGCGAGTTGGGAGATCATGGGGTCGGTGGGATTCTGCAAGCCCAAACCTGAAATGTTGGTTCGCGTGCGTACAGCGGGGCTAAGTATTTAGATTTACACCGAGGGGTATAGACTCACCGATCAGGTATTCGACACCACCCAGACGCTTGCCGACAGCGTCCATGACCTTGAATACGAGGGGACCATAGTCCACAGGTTGGTTGTTCCAATTAGCGTCTGGGTCGGTGAAAATAGAAAACTCTGTCTGGTCTTCTTTGAAAGTGGAGCTGTCCATAGAGTTTCCTCCAATGCGTAATCGAAGGGGGATCGCCGAGAGTAACTCCTCATAGTTCGTGAGGTAGTTGAGGAGTGGTTGAGGGGCGTTCGTTTCATTGTTACCAACTACCGAGAGGCGTCACTGTCTCGGGATGCTTCGAGCTTCTTGGAAGGGGAACTTACAGTACTTGTCTAGAAAACTAAGTTCGAAACTGACTCCCAGAAAGTTTCCGTAGACCACGTTGCCTGTGGTTACCGCATTTTGAGGAAGTGGTACATCGAGGGCGTGCGATGTTTGGAAGGCTGAGAGCGAGGAAGAGATGATAAGGAGCGACTTGAAGAGGGAACGGGTGAAGGGCATCTTCGTCACGACGCCGTGGTAGAAGCGAGACGAAGTTGTAAAAGAGGGGCCCTGTACACTGGCCGTCCTCTATTAATATTCCGGATGCGCCAAACGCATATGATACGCGGCAGAATCGGGTGTGCTGGTCCAGCATGGCGTTGCGGTCACGTGACCATAAGGAAGATGATCACTTTGCCTACCATACATATAAAAGTGAGGAGAGCAACCGAGCGAGATTGTCGCCCGCTCCACCCCGCATTGAGAAGAAATGCATGGGTCGAACCAGCAAACAGATCGATGTCCCGCCGCAACCCCGTCGGGGAGAAACGCGCCAGATGAATATGGGGCGGAACCGGGAAAACACCGGAAGAGACGCGTCTCGTTGCCATTCCCAGTGGTAGTGGAGATTTCGCGCAGGTTCGCGTCTGGGCCTCTTAATGGACTGTGGTGGGCAAGCTTAGCAAGCTAGGAGATGGCCGCACAGGATGGAAGATACAGGGAGAGTGGGAAAGGCTTGGCTAGGCGTTGACGTTTGTCTTCTGATTGATCGTTGTCGCTTCCCCCTTTTCTCTCAACTCCCGCTGTTGCTCTCGCCCACAGCGACCCCACGCTCCTTTCTCCGCAACCATCTCTCTTTTTCTTTTTTTCTGGCAACAATGAGATACTATCTCGCCGCCGCCCTGCTTGCTGCAGCCTCAGCATCCGCTCACGACTCGCACCACCTCGTCAACAATGCCCGCCATCTCCAGCTAGCCGAGAGGCAAAATCCCACCAATGTCAGCCCCTCTCCCAGTCCGACCAACAGCGTCAGCCTCAGTGCTTCCAACCCAGTCCCGGGGACGAATACACCACCCCCTCCCAGCACCATTACTGGGGCTCCTGGCGCCATTCCCATCGGGCAGGTCACCTCCGGAATGCCCACCGGTACTCCAATTCTCCCCTCCACCACGTACCCCCCAGGTTCTCGTCCAACCTGGGACGGTGCTCCCCCTCTTCCTTCTGCATGTATGTCACACCAACACCTTTGCTGTCCGCCCAGCTCTTACCCTTTCGATTAGTCGTTTACAGGAGGGAAGATTGGCCCGCCCAAGATACCGTGGTTGATCCATGTACGATGATCCCATTCATTTAATTTTCGGAAATTCGTTAATACAGGGGCTTTTCTAGCTCTCTTCCCCGACCAAATGTCGATTTGGATGCAGGAACTTGACGGTGTCGACATCCCTGACATTCCTCAAACCGATGGCACTTGCGCTGGCAGCCCAGAGAACTTCGCCAGGGCCGCTGACAATGCTTGGTGGTCTTGCGGCGGATACACGAGGTCCACTGACATTACCGCCTGTCCAACCAAGTACACATGGGGGGTCAGTTTCGACGATGGTCCTGGACCTTACACGGGGTGTGTTCTCTGTTCTCGACGTACCACATCTCAGACATTTGACTTGGCGCACCCCTAGAAAATTGCTCAAATACCTCGACGAGAAGGACATCAAGGCTACCTTCTTTGTTGTTGGCTCGCGCGTGATTGAGAGACCAACTATCTTGATCGAAGAGTACATGTCCGGCCACGAAATCAGCGTCCACACCTGGTCTCACAGACTCCTTACCACCCTCACCAACGAGCAAATTGTTGCTGAGCTCGCCTTCACTCGTGAGGCTATTAAGCAGGTCCTTGGAGTCACCCCAACCACCATGCGCCCTCCCCAGGGAGACATTGGTATGCTTCCTGCGACACCTGCACTCCGGGTGCCAAACTCTGATGCCTACTTCTGCAGACGACCGAGTCCGTGCCATCTCTTTGGCGTTGGGCCTCGTTCCCATTATGTGGAGTAGTACCCCCACTGCTGGCAAATTTGATACCAACGACTGGCAAGTCGCTGCGGGCTACGTCACTGGCGAGCAATCCTTCAACACCTTCCAGTCTATCCTCGGAAACGCCACCCTCTTGGATACTGGGTAAGTGTACTATCATCTTAGCCAACGTTTTCCCCACTTGCTAGACTGTCTGTTCTAGGTTTATCGTCCTCCAACACGACGTTCATTACGCTACCGTCGAGCTTGCCACCGGATATACCCTTAACGCCGCTTTGAACCACGTACCTAAATTTGACCTCCAGTCCATTGGAGACTGCTTGGGTTACCCTACTGCCGATCTCTACGTCGAGACTACCACGAATGCCTCCTTCCCTAGCTCCAAGACCAAGGACTCCATCGCCGGTGTACTCGAAAGCGGCAATGGAAATGGCAATGGATCCAGCAATGGAGACTCCGCCATTGCTGCTGGTGCCCCATTCGTCAGCGCTCTACTCTCTGTCGTTGGTCTCTTGGTTGCTCTTCTTTAACCTTTTGCCATCGCGGCTCTTTCCCTGGTTTCTTCACTTCTCATCCGGATCTTGATCACCTCCGTCCCTTTTGATTAAGGAGGCCGACGACTTTTTCAACCCGTGGATACTGTTACTTAGATTCTTCACGATAACGGGTCTCACTTTTTTCACTTTTCACTTTTTTTCTTGGTGCATCCTACATAGCACATTATCAGAGGTAAATTCGATCTAATGCACGGGCATTTCGTTTAAGAGGTTGGAGTACTCTCACGGGGTGCTGGATTTGCCGATGTGAACTTGTATATGGGTATGAATGCAGGGTCCTGATGGTTTCGACATTGGAATCAAAAGCATGAAGGGGGCACGATCTGTAACCCGTCAAACCAGGGTGTGTCAGAATGCCGTGATGCGAGGTCTCGCCTTCGGCCTAAAGGGAAACATGGTTCGTGGACACGCGTTCATCTGTTATGGTTTCAAGGGATGCATCGAAAGACCGGCCTATGGCTGTTTACATGACAATGGGAATGAACTCATGGAACTAAGGACCATATCACAACCTCACCACGGTCTCGATTCCCTTGGATCGAGGTCCCCGGGTTAGCCTTTTTCAAATGAACGCCGCGGCATGACATACATACCTCTCCTATTGCGAACGGGGGGACGTAACCTTGGAACGTGCTCGGGCTGGGTGGTTGAGAGGGTGATAATAAGTTCACAGTCGCGGGGGGCTCTCGTGGCGCTGAGGGAGATGGAAGTGCCACATTAGGCGGCAAACTTGTGCTTGAGTACTCAAGCTGGGCCCGCAAGTATACAATCCAACTTTTTGGTCGGTTTAAGGGAACGAGATCATTTTGGAAGACCCAGACTTGAAAAGATTGTCCGAGTGGGACGGATTCGGTGCAGACGATGCACAGGAACAACGAGAGGCTACCGGTATTGAATCGAGGACCAGTTTGTTTGTGTCCACAGTGGTACTGAGGATTCGATGACCTCTATCCGGACGTCGGGCAATGCACCGACCGACTATCCGAAACAGGTGTCAGTATGTCCCCCTTCTCGTGATAAGATTTCAGACGTCCTGCAGAATGGCTCCGGACACTTTAAGCCCCGTGCCCGCAGCGAGCAACCCAAAACATCCGAACCGCTAGGCTCCGTAAAACTCGCTCGTTCGGGATGATATAGTGCCAGAGGCCGCTCCGAGTGACTATTCTGGGTTACCGCCCGCGGATTTAATGTTCCTGGGCGATCAACGATGCACGACATGAGTTAAGTAGATATCAGGAAGCAGGATGTTTAGCCCGGGGCGTCGGGTCTTCGTCGGGAGAAGGCGGGAGCGCGAGTGTGGGGGGGCTACTGGGAGTCTCGACGCCTCCCATGCATGGAGGTGGTACAAGCGGATAGAGCGACTACTCCCTCCCCTTGAGCTTTATGACTAGGGTAGAGTTGTGTTCCGTCCGCGTTAGGTCTTGTGCGTAAGTCGTGAGGGTGTTGACTTCTATCTGTGCAGATGAGAAGTTAGATATCTTCGCTAGCCTTCGGTAGACCGACCCATACGAATATCAGAACAGGGCGAGCCTGACAACTGAGTCGAGCGAAGGTGAATGGTGTATGCTGAGTACTCGGGTTCCCCATGTTGCAGTTATGTGACCTTGGGTGCGCTAACGATAGTGATTCCTCTCAGCGGTTCTACCCATTGTGAAGTGGGGAATAGAGGCATGGAAGCTCGATGTGTGCCATCTCGCTGGGTTTGTGGCGGGAGCCGGGTGTGAAAGACATGGGTTTATTCTGCATATAAGGTTTGCGTAGACCGTAGGGTTACCCCCGCCCTGCTGGATGTTGCTTCTCCCGGCAGTATCGCTCGTGCAGTGCGATCAGAAGCGCAAAATAGAGATCTAGGGTAGGAGGGGAGACCGATGCTCGTGAGGCGGTACCACCGATGACAATAGCTCGGACCAACCTCGGGTGGTTGGTTTTTCCGGGTATACCGCTGGGGACACCGCAGAGGCACCCCACAAAAGGCAGCTCGTTCTTGGGTGCAAGCGTGGAGCCAAGATCACCGACGGGGATCCCCGGACGATGAAACTTCTGGTGGCGTCTGTCGGGATGAAGGTTCAGGTGATTGATGGTGCTGTAATGTTGTACGATCGACCGCTGTTTGATCCGCTCAGTCCATATCTGTTAGGTCACCAGTCGCCAGGCCAGAAGCGTTCCATTACTGGAACTGGACAGCGGTCGCATCGCACGGGCGTAGAATAACCGCAGCAGTGTATAGCAACCTGTCGTCAGTGTATAGCAGAGGTTTCGTGATTGTTATCACCGCGTGGAAACCAATCGGCGTACTCAAAACCCAATTCTGGGGTCCACTGGGAAGTTTGTTCATTATTCTGACATGTGGGAAGAGTAGGCCGAGTGCCGCAGGGCGGCAGGTCTCATCTAAAACCCTGCAAAGCGGTGGAACATCTCACTATAAAAGAGCCAAGTTGAGGTCCAAAATTCCTCAAGTTCGTCCCGTTTTCTTTGCGCACCAGTCTCTTTGTCGCGGAAATGCGGGTTCCTTCACATCTTCTCCTCGTTTTCTTTGCAATCCTGGCGGCCGTTGAGGCGTACGTCATTCCTGAGGGAGGAAAGTATCCATCATCTGTGGCAAACCCGTCGTACTCACCGCAGCACCACTACAGACGAGAGACACCGGAGGAACCCCACCGAAAATATAAGTGATTCATACTGATGGTTGGTGAGGCACAAGACTGGGTAAGACAGTTTCTCAGAGCACTCGTGTTGACCTGTCTTTGACTGACGCCACGTAGATACCTAATAGAAACCCACCACGGAGTTTATACCCTTGTAGGACTGGGCGTCCAGACGCGAGAGTTTTTTTTCGAATGCCAGTGGGTGGCGGCGAATCGAAGTTTGAATGGGAAGGTACTTGTGAATCTCAGCCTGGGGAGGTGAGATGGGGATGAAGGGCGAGCGGGGTGGATCCTGGTATGCGAAGGTGTCGGGCATTGCGTATTTGCGCATTTATCCTGGCCGGGGTTGAGGTCAAAGATGGGTAGAAGAATTGAAAGATCGCTGCCCGCCTTGCATTCTATCATCATTTATTATATAATATGAGCCGCCGCAGGAGGTCTGAGAAATTTTGAACAGAATGACTGTAACTTGAGGGTCGTTGGCGACTAACGCTTGCTTGGATGGCGAAGTTCCCGAGTGAATAGGACGCTAACCGCGCGCACATGCCCGTGCCCGCTGCTCACGTCATCAACCATTTCTGAGAAGAATATGAAGGCATTGCAGGCAAACACCGATGATCCTGGATGTGCGGGTATGCGCAACCTGTCCCGGTTCGTCAGCACTCGTAAGCATCACAGCCGTGGTGACGGCATGCCTGAAGCTTAGCTTGAAGCTTCGATTGTGCTGGATGCCGGAGACCGCGTGTACGGCAGCACAAGAGCATAGTTCAGCGCCAAAGAAACTTAATCGGCGGTCGCGAAGTGATCCCGAGGAGGTTCCGAGGGCCAGGAGTGTCCGTGAATCCGGGTCGAAGACTGAAAGTTCCAGTTGCCCACCGCACAAAGGAAAACATGGTTTATAGTGCCATGGCGGTAGAACTTGTCCTGTCAGAAGCTCGCTTGAGATGAGGGTATCGGGCTTGAGCGGCAGTGCTGGGATAGAAGGGCGGGCGCCTTTGGCGCTCGTCTCCCACGAATATTGCATCCTTGCTCCGTCCAACCTCATCTCCAATGACCTTGATCAACACCGTTCGCTCAAGTGCGCCTCTTATATGCACAGCCTGCCTGAGGCCAGTCTTCTGATCCAGAATCTCGCTTTGGTTGTGTGATTTCAGAGTACCTGGAAGCCATTCGCTCAGTCGAGACACCTCAAAGATGGAAAATCCTTGTCGTGGACGAACACTCTCAACGGCTCATCAACACCGTTCTCAAGCAATACGATATCCTCGAAGAGAATGTCACCCGTTGAGTTTTTTTACTTCGTCGGTGCGGTCGAGACTGATGCGCCCTCCGCCATGTCATCCATGTTCTATCCGCACACCGCGACGCACCCCTTCTAGTTATCGAAGTTATCACGAACCATCGGGAACCACAGTCCCTTGAGGCTGTCTACATCTTGATGCCTACGACCGAGAACATCCGACGTGTCATCAGCGATTTCACACCTGGCACTGAGAAGTACTCGGCCGCCCATCTTTTCTTCACCGACCGTGCGTAGTCTCGGAATCACGCGCCAGGTTCACGGCATGTGATGCATCTATGTAAACAGCAATATCGGATCAACTCCTCGCGCAACTCGGAAGCTCTCCGGCGGAGAGGCATTTGAAGGGTGTTAAGGATTTATACATCAATTTCTGGCGTACGTGAATCTCGTCCTGCATCTAGATTGGTTTTGACGTGCCTGCAGCGATAGAATCACAGGCGTTCTCGCTAAAGCTACCTGAACAATTCTTTGGTTTGTACAGCCCACCCAAGACAGATAACGCTTTCAAGGCGTCACGCGAGAGGCTAGAAGAAGATATTAAATTCATGTCCAAGATGGTGAGTTTTTTCCACCCGCCTTCAACAAGCTTACCAGCTAACAGACATCAAGATCGCCAACGTGTGCATCAGTCTAAACGAATTTCCATACATCCGCTACTATATGCCCTCTCATCACGAGCCACTAGGTGCTTTGAAGCCTAGTGAACACACTCGTACCGCCCCACCTCCGACGGATGCTGCGAGTCGATGGCGGACAAACCTCGCGCGCGGCGCTCAGGCTCGAGCATTCGAAGAGGCGGATACCGACTTTTGTACAAAACTTCTGGCTTCCCAAGTGCAGGGACTCCTGGACGAGTACAAGAAACAGAACCCGACGTTCCCTGTATGTTCATTTGTACGTCTCCCGTTACACTGCTGATCCCCCCCATCCGCAGAAATCTGAGCAATCTCGACCACGAGGGACGTTACTTATTACTGACCGAGCAATGGACGCCATAGCACCCTTCATTCACGAGTTCACGTACCAAGCGATGAGCAATGACTTACTTCCGATAGAAGATGGAACAAAATATTCGTAGGCGATCTTCACACTCTGGCTTTACTGTGACTAAGTTGCGTAGATACAAGTTCCAGACAGCTGTGGGAGCATACGAAGACACCACTGTGACACTCTCTGACGCGGATACCGTCTATACTGAAGTTCGCCATATGCATATGCGGGAGGCCATCGATAAGCTCATTGGCGATTTCAACCACTTCCTCAAAGAGCACGCTGGCTTCAAAGGGTGTGCATGGTTTTTTCTTTTTTTCACTGACTCCGGCTGACCCCCCGTCTTGTGTAGTGATGGCGTCGCAAGTTTGAACGATATGAAGGACATGCTTGCGAGCCTACCCCAGTATCAGGAGCAACGCGAGAAGGTAACGTATTACCACTCTCAGCGGCTGCTTTCCTAACATCCAGGTCACATAGTTCTCACTGCATTTGAACATGGCACAAGAGTGTATGGGAATTTTTGAACGTGACAAACTCTCAGACATTGCTGGCGTAGAGCAGGTATCGATGCTCACCCCGTTCCATTTTTTCTCGTGACACCCACGTTCCCATAGAACTGTGCAACCGGCCTCACGCCAGAAGGCAAGACCCCCAAGCGCCTCATTGAAGAGATGGTTCCGCTTCTGGACAGTCGAGAAGTAGCGTAAGTTCGACAATATAAACGACATCGAAGTGTATAGTGACGCGGTCCCGAAACACAGGAACTGGAATAAAGTGCGGATTATTGCACTATATCTTCAATACAGGGGTGGAGTACCAGACGAAGACCGTCGAAGGCTGTTCCAGCATGCAAGACTCTCGCTGGCAGAACAAGACGCGGTCAATGCACTAACTTATCTCGGCGCTAGGATCACTCGTGTATACCTCGTTCTCCCCCCTCCTTTCACCCTGTTAATTAACGTTCGTGCAGGGACCTAACGATCGTGACACGAGAAAGAGACTTAAGCAGAGATCGAGCAATGAGGACGAATACGAACTTTCTCGATACAAGCCACTGCTGCGCACAGTTTTGGAGGTGGGGATTTAGTTGTTTCCCGCTTTCGTCACCCTTAACACGGTGCTTAAGGACCACGTGAACGGGCGGCTGGATCAACAAGCCTTCCCATACGTCAGAGACTCACCGACCAACTTGTCTGCCTCTTCGAGTTTACGAAGCACCCCGGTCTCACCAAGCACACCGACGAGCGGTTCTCTGCGGAGTGCTAAACCCAGTTGGCACAAGGCCGCCCCAAAAACTGGGGCAACGGTGGAGATCCGTCAACGGGTATTAGTTTTCGTTGCTGGCGGAATGACCTATTCCGAGATGCGGGAGGTGTATTCATTGTCGAAGTCGTTGAACAAGGATATCATAATCGGTACGCAACGACGTTTGGAGGGTGCTGCTTCTGGCCGTGACACATTGCGTTCCATAGGTTCGACTCACGCCGTTACTCCTAAACACTTCATGGAGGATATGAGGTCGCTGGAAGTCGCCGGTGTAGGGTCACGAGCGATTCCAAACGGGCTCCGGCCGGCACCGGGTCAACGGCCATTCCAAGAGTTCTACGATGAGAAGTACTTCATGAGGGACCAAGCCCCATCTAAGCCTCAACCCCAACCACTTCCAGCCAAGGGAAGCGGCAAGAACGTATTGACGAAGCCTGTTATGCCCCCGCAGATGTCGCCTACACTCTCCCAGACCAGCGGGACAGACGAGAAGAAGAAGAAGAAGCGATTCTTCTAAGGACGTTGGTCTCTCTTTCGTTAGGACCAGGATATTTCTATACCTACCTCTCTAGAACACCTTTTCTTCTGATTCTCTCATCTTGGAAAAATTCATACGGGCTTTTTGAATAAATCTTGGGGCACAGCGGGAGGTGGGGAACCAGAGTTCGAAGATAATGTTGAGACTGGCTACATACACAAAGCATTATCGATTGATCACTTCTAATTAAGCCGAGTATTCGAGTTTTGCTGCGCAAAAAGTTAAAAGGAAGTTCGGGGGAGCGTTGAGTGAACGTACACTCGTGTTTCTTGGCATCGCCGACCTTCCTCGCTGCCTTCATCAAGTCTTCCTGACCAACGTAGTCCCTGTGTGCACATAGAATGAATATCGTGGTGGCATTCTCGTGTGAACGGCTTACCTCTCGTCCCTGATGGCGAACATTCCTGCTTCTGTAACGACATTACGAAGATCGGCGCCGTTGAACCCATCGGATAACTTGGTTCCAGTCAGTCCACAGCAGGTTTCGCTGGTCTGGGACCCATACCTTTACAACAGCCTCGTAATCAATCTCACCTCCCTTGTTGACAGGGGCAGCGTGGATCTTCAGGATCTCAAGCCGTGCTTGTTCGTTAGGGAGTGGGATCTCGATCTTTCGGTCCAGTCGACCAGGTCGGAGGAGGGCTGGATCAAGGGTATCAGGTCGATTTGTGGCCATTATGAGTTTAGTTTTTCCCAAAGTGTCGAAACCGTCCATTTGATTCAGCAACTGTGTGCAGGTGAATGGCTGGTCAAGGGTGGAACCTAGGAAGGAAACGCACCTCCATCAACGTTCGCTGGATTTCACGATCCGCACTTGTACCCTCCGAGAACCTCCTCCCTCCGATAGCATCGATTTCATCCATAAAGATGACACATGGTTCATGTTCCTTAGCATAACCGAACATCTCTCGGACAACCCTAGCACTCTCTCCGATATATTTGTCCACGATAGCTGAGGATACGACCTTGAGGAAGTTGGTGTTCAGAGTGGCAGCAACGGCACGAGCGAGGAGGGTCTTCCCGGTTCCCGGTGGCCCGTAGAGTAACACACCCTTTGGTGGTGTGATGCCCACTCGAATAAAAAGTTCGGGGTTCATGAGAGGAAGTTCGATGACCTCTCGGAGTTCGCGGACTTGCTCGCCCAGACCTCCGATGCCGGCGAATGAGGCACCTCCGGGATCCTCTAAGCTCATCTTGTATACCATGGGATCGACCTCCCTTGGCAAGATACGCATAATCGTGAGGGTCGTCATATCCAAGCTAACCCGGGTGCCTGCTTTGAGTTTGGCGACCGGCAGTGTGGGTCGGTACGAGACAACATAACGTGGGCCGGAAGACGCCTTTACGATAACTACAAAACGGGTTCAGAACCGTAAGAGGATATGATAGGTCCGCGCTACTCACACCGTTCGTCGTCTAGTTGTTTCATGACCTCTCCGATAATCTGGCCAACCGACTGGACGGCTTTGATGTCATCCTCCGTCTTAGCGTAATCTTTCTCGAGATCCTTGAGCGAGAATCGGACTGTGCCAAGAGATGGTCAACAATTCGACTTCAGACTGAACTTTGGAGGTGTGGGTACGAACGGTTCTTGAGGCTCGTGCTGATAGCCTCATGGTGTTGCATTTTCTGGACGGAAGGGGTAAGTTCATATCGGTCTTGAAACTGTAAGTTGAACGCACATTTCGGTAAGCCTTGAGAGCATCTTTCCTTCGTTGATCTATAGGCGCGGAGTTTGAGGATGAAGCCATGGTGGGGGTTGTTACCGATGTCTTGAATGAATGATGAACGCGTCTTCGAAGGACGCGTAATCAACACCCGCGCACCCATCTTTGTGTATACAAAAAAGGAAATCAAAATTCTCAATGGCTTGGTGGTCTAGTAGTATGATTCCTTCTTAGGGTGCTCACCGTGTCACGCACACGCGCGCTTGCATGGAGGAGGTCCCGGGTTCAATTCCCGGCCAAGCCCATTATTTTGACTATTTTTCTCCCATCACGCCGGTACCTGTCTACGGCTCTACGTCAGCAGGACCACTCCGTATCAACGTGGTACGTATCCTCCCAATGTTCCCCTATTCTTTTTAAATGCGTGTATATATAGCAACGACCTGATGTCGTATTGCTGAAGGCGGACTGCGAAACCGCATAAAATTGCGCCGGAACGAACGCAGAACTTCAAACTCTCAGGATGACTAGTAGTTGGCTTTGACTTTGGTCCTGTGTCCTTTGCAGTCGATCCTCCTACCCGAGTTGAAGCTCGAAGGAGAAGAAACCAGGATGATCTTCCTCCGTTTGATCCGAAGCGCGTCAATCACGGTGATGACGCATTACCTCCTGTCTCATCTTGACGTCCGCGTATGGGAGAATGAAGATGCCGTTGAGGCACCCCCTGGTCGATCGACGGTCACATGGTTGCTGCTGTTATATAAGGAGCCCAAGGTCTCTAGCAGGAAACCAGTGACCTGCCTTTCCTGTACCCCTCTCTTCACACAATGGTTTTCAGCCACGCTCTCACCGTTGCTTTTGTTTTCCTGACCGCTCTGGTCAACGCCGCGACCTATACCGGCACAGTACAGCTCATTAACGGTGAAGGCAACTCCAATGGGGTCCTAAAGAACTGGGACAGTGGATTGTGAGGTGTCTAGCCTTTCGTCGAGGCTTTGCTGACCATCCCGGTAGCGATGGTGTGAACTTTGTGGGTGAGCCTCTCCAGGTGTCGATTACCACCAACTCCACTGGCCCGTTGAACCTCGTGGCGATCGTAAGTTCTCCAACCAACGGCGGTGGGGGATACTCATTCCCCTTGTGCAGAACGCCGTGTTCCCTCCGCCTTACTACCTTGGAGCGCGAAGCTCGATTTACCACCCTGACTTGGCTGCTGGTTCGGATGTGTAACAGTCTTTCCTTCGTTGTCCATGATTTCCCCCTCTCACAAAACCCCCCAGGATCGTTTCTCTGACCAATGTTTACCCAAGTGAGCAACCATGTCCATGTCCGCATCACTTGTCCTGAACCTCTGCATCTAGCCTCCCCTGGCTCGCCTCCTGACGCTTCCTACTCTGAATCTGCGATCTGGTACTTCGACGAGGCCACCAAAAAGCTCAGCCGTTCGTAATTGCTAGTTTTCCTGCAGCACCTTCAGTCTGACTCCCCGTTTCAGCACAATGGATCAACACCGATGGTAGCAGCCCTACCACCTACATCGCTTACGACATCAAGTACAACAGGATCTTCCTCTCCGGGGACGTAGCTGCGTATAATAGCGTTTTCAGCTATAAACCGGCCTCTGTTGTGGTGGGTTTCAAGCCAATCTCTATTCGGGAACAATTTTTGACCCACGTTCGTTTTGTTTCTAGTCTTTCTACCTTGTCCCTAATTAACGGTTTGAGAAATCAGCGGCCTGCAGATCGTCTGTTCGTAGCTTCTTTCGGGGTACTTGGCTATCTTTTTACACTTAACGGACTGTTCACTTCGGACTCTTCATTTATGAATCCACCTCATGTTTCACGTTTACAATGTCACCA
>Ga0307517_10003527_pt1 | contig 24311 bp, 26 predicted proteins | sample 23_EM_MG_FD_194515 | JGI IMG/M metagenome (GOLD analysis project Ga0307517, IMG submission 194515) | Populus trichocarpa ectomycorrhiza microbial communities from riparian zone in the Pacific Northwest, United States - 23_EM | ecosystem: Host-associated > Plants > Roots > Unclassified | place... | reverse complement strand
CTGCTGGAAAGCTTTCTCGACGCCGGGGAGTTACAAGACCTGGGTATTCATCCTCCTCTGACTCTGATTCCGGTTCTTGGTAAGAATTGAGTCTGGAGAGGATGGCATAGTCTGCGGGGAGCGACGACGGCTGCTGATAGTGGGCATACGTGGAAGACATGATGGTCCGAAGGCACAAGCGAACCCTGGCAGGGAAAATTTAAACATAAAGCGAAATCCGGGCGGTATGGTCTTTCCATATCTCGTCCCGCCCGCCCGACTTTTGTGTCAACCACGTGACCCGTTTACGTTTCTCACATTCCTCCGTCCGTCCCTTGTCATCAGTGGCCATGGCGGACAACATCAGACCGCCCCTCCACAACTCGTCCTCTCCACGCGACAAGGAGCCCAAAGAGCTCGAAAAATTGCTCAAATGGCAGCAGGATCGCATGGAAAAAAGGTTGAGAGGTGAATACGAGTCCGCTGTCGTTCACCTCTCCCAAGTCGTCAGTCCAAATCTTCTCTGTTTCTCTACGCGCACACCAACACTGTGTAGATCAATGAAAACCTCAACACACACATGAACATCTCCGCCGTTCGTGTAGAAGGCGCTACCCACACACGAAAGTCCTTCCTTAGTTCCATCATTGCCCCCGCTTTATCCACCGAAAAGGACTCCACACTCGAGGACGTCCTACATACCACCCGACGGATTTCGCATGCCCTGAAAAAGACCGACATCTTTTCTTCGGTCGAGCCACACATCGACCGACCGCGTAGCAACCTCGCTTTGCCCGGAGATGTCGACTTGGTGTTTAAAACAAGAGAGAGGGGGCGCTGGTACGTGAGCAGCGCCACCGAAGTGGGCAATAACGAAGGAAGTGCTGTACGTCTCTCTCTCTCTCTTCTATTCCTTTTCTTTTCTCAAATGGAACTAGAGCGCCTCTGCCCGCATAAGAAACGTCTTTGGCGGTGCAGAAACCTTCGAGGCCAATGTTTCCCTTGGCACTAAAACTCGCCGTTCATTCCGCGCTTCCCTCACTACGCCCCTCACTCCAGCCATGGATACCTTTGCCGAGTTATCCGCCTATGGAATGGAGAAAGACCTCACCACGTACGCGAGTTGTACCGAGGGCCTCAGAGGCCTCAGAACCGTTGTTAGGGTGAGATAGGTCAGCGCTAAATGCTAGTGTCCTGCTTCGCCTAATCTCCTTTTCAGCATGGCTCACCCAGCGCCTATGGAGGCGCACACGAGCTGGCATACGACGCTATGATACGCCATATCTCTGGCTTGGCACCCACTGCATCCATCAGGTATCCTCACCCCTCCTCTTCGTCTGTTCACCAAGATAACACCACCATCACTACAGCATGCGAGAATCCGCCGGCATCTCCCTCAAATCATCACTCTCCCACACGTTCTTCCTCGATACCCGGGACGACAAGATGGCCGCAACGCGTGGGGCGTATGGGAAAATATACCAAGAGATAGCAGGACTTGCACTTGGTGGAGATGCCAGTTTTTACAAGGCCGAGGCCGAGGGACAGGTGTCGAGGGCCGTAGGCCGTGGAGTGGTGCGTTTGCTTTACTACTTTTCGGTTAATGTCGTTGACCTGGTCGGGTTTGCATAAAGTCAGTGTCCCTGGCCGCGCGCTCGGGCTTGCTTTGGGGTTTAGGACCGGGAAAGACGAGGTTTTCCGATCGATTCCAGTTAGGTGGCCCGACGAGCGTGAGGAGCTTTAGGGCTAATAGCATGGGACCAAGAGATGGAGGTGGGTGCTTTGGGTTTGCCTGAGCGAGCGGATCGTCGACGTCGTCAGATTCGATGCACGATGCCCTCGCCGCCCAGAGAATGCACAACCAAAGCTCATTACACCTTTTATCCAGCCGACTCCATCGGAGGCGAGCTATACTACTCAGCTGGGCTCAGCGTCATGTCCGATTTATATTCTCCTAAAAGCGGTCAACCTCTGCCTGTGAAAGCCCATTGCTGGTTGAATGCAGGAAGACTGGATGGTATCGATCGTGGTATGTCCTTCCGTGCTCCTCGCTCATTCTTCAACTAATCACAGCACCATAATAGCCGTTCCCCTCAAACAAACCGTCCTCGCTTCCCTATCCCGGCCCTCCGTCTCCGCTGGGGTAGGCGTCATTTACCGCCTTGATCCGGTGAGAGTGGAATTAAATTTTGGGGTGCCGCTTGCTTGTAGTAGGAGCGACGGAGCAAGGCGGGGGTTCCAGGTGGGAATGGGGTTAGAGTTTATGTAGGCAGGGAGGGGTCTGCCAGATTAGAATAAATGTAGATATCTAGAAGGATTCTAATACGGATCTAGAAAGTAAAAACTTGACAGTAGCGGCAAAGAGAGGCTGGTTGGACCTGTGGATACTCAAAAAGCGGCCGTTTAAGTTTTAGCTTCGCGATTCTTTTTTTGGTATTGGTATATGCATTGTACAATGTATAATGTCCATGTTTGTCCAAAATTGGCGCCGTGCTCGAGGAACCAAACGAAAGAAGGGTATTTATATGTGGGGAGCATAGAACATCCAGGAGGTATCAAAGATAACAAATCAGGTATTGAAAGGTTCAAATCATAGGTATACCATCATATGGGTTTCTGAGCGGGTGAGCGGGTGACCGTGGACTAGTATCTTGATTTGAAGTTATCCCTGTGTTATTTGGGAATTGACCGGGGTCCAGTGGAGTCCAGGAGAGTTCAGTGGAGTCCAGTGGAGTCCAGGAGAGTCTAGTGGGGTCCCGACTCCCGCCGGAACTAGGGGGGGACAGTAAAGTCCTCGCAGTTTGTGGAGAGGCTCGCCGCTGAAGAAACGATGGGCTCGGTGTTGGGGTTACTTGAGCAGCGAGTGGGTTCCGGGAGAATCTGCGGTTTTCTCCTAGTCCTGACAAATCTCGAATCGATATTCTCTTGTAAAACGGACTGGGAGGGATAGCAGCCGTTTCGTATCCATCCTCGCCTTCCATGATGATTTTCATAGTCACTGGGTCGATTCGGAATTTCTTATTTCGCAAAGCCTGTCTGATATCGTCCTCAGCATGGCGGCCAGCGAGGACGTCACCAACACCCGTTTGAGCGCCAATGGAGACAGCGGAGGCGATAGTTCCTGGCTCGTGTTTGAGCCTGAGGTTCTGACGGTCGGCGCGGTGGAATAGCTGAACGATTGTGGCGAAGAATGCAAGGATTAAAAGTGCCGCCGTGAGGAGGTGCGCCGCAAGATCGCTAAGTAAAATATCTCGTCAAATTGAAGTCCAAGTACGAGCGTGAAAAAATTACGTCACGAATACCCTCTTCCGGAATGTCTTGACTTCAACATTGATTGGTCCACTATTGGAGAGGAAATAGATCTGCTGCGCAACAAGTGCCAGGTACATGCCCTGGAGTGGAATGGGTGATGTTACTCCAGGCGTGAAGTTGCTTCACCTACGTAGACTTTGTCTGACAACGCGGAAAACCCCCCATTGGCGAAATTCCCGATATATCCCGCTGGACTCTGAGTCGCCGCTTGATAAATGGCAGCAGGAAGTTGAAGCTGAGTTGCATTCTCCCGACCCAGAACAAATTGATCGGGATTAGCGAGATCGAACTTGATCCCATTGTAGACGCTTCCGTTAAGAGGGGGGTCGGTGACAGTTGGGAAAAACGAGGAAAAATTGGAGTATTGAGAGAGCGGTCTTATTTCCGAAACCTTGGTCACATTTCCAGTTCTGATGTCAACCCCGACGTTGACCTCCAAGATAGAAATTGAGGGATAGCAGAAAGTGGCAGACGCCATCGGTGAAGGTTCATATCTGGGGGGATATTATAATTTCGTTAGTATTCACCTTTGATTGGGAAGGATCTCACTTGAAAAACCAGAACACAACTGGGCTGAACTGCGGAGGCTGGTTGGCATCACACGTCAGAACGTCCGCACCTGTGAACGGAGTCAGAAAAGGAAGAAGTCACCAGCGATCAAGATGGGCTCACCAAATAGAATATCGGTGGTTTTCAAAACGTTCCAAGCGATCGAACAACCATCAGAAGACGCAGAATTATTCCATCCACCACTGCCATCTCCCCGTTGCACCATGTTAACCTGAACATTGAAGACACCTTGAGTAGCCACCAGAGAGGCACAAAGGCTCACGTACCGGTATTGTCTGGCAGCCAGTCAAAGTCTTCACAGCAGTGGTATTTACAAAGGCAGTACCATTCTTTATTAGCGGCGGCATCTGCAACGCATGAATGATAAGTGCTCAGTAAATGAAAAAAAAAAAGCCTTGGAATAGCTACCTCGAATGGAGCTACTGTGTAGGGAACTGCGATGAAGGGAGGTGCGGGAAGGTCATACAGGATGAATGCCCCGGCATAACCTGCCCCAGTAACAAATGCTACCCGCCAGGGTTATAGATCGACGAAGAAGGCTCCAAAACAGGTTACCTACCAGTTAGATCGTTGAATTGTAAGTTTTGGTTCAGGCCAATGGCCCGAAGGTTTTGCATGATGACGTCTATTTTACCAAGATGAGTGTATCAATTTTGAATATCTTATATAACTGAACACACCAGGCTCTTGCCACCATGTATCCTTGACGATGAGGAGGGTAGAGGCGAGTGGCGTGAAACCGAGAGTAAGAATTGCCATCAATGAGGTCAAGGCCACAAGGTAGTGGCGGTTGGATGCTGCTCGAATCCATACAAAAAAATTGCTACGAAATGGATGGTCTCAATGCACATGTCAATATCCAAGTTTCAGGTGGTTTACCTGTATCGTGTATAGTCGAGAAGCAAGCTTCGATGAGGAGGCGAATCGCCATGGATTAAATCAACATAGGGCTGGAAAACGAGTCTATGAGCATGGTTAATTGTCGCAAAGGGGACCAGAATCTCGCCTGAAGCTTCTTTATTTCGATATCGGTCCATGCCCACAATGCCGCGACCTTCCAATAGAAAAAAAATTAGCAGACGTAAGTCATATCATATCGACAGCAGATACGAACAGCGGTGGCCACGATAACCGGAGGAACTGTCTGATGACTATACAGTAAGTAGATGCGATCACCACGAGAAGGTCATGTGGCATACGTAGGCGTAATGCAAAGCCATTGATATGTTTAAGTTATCAGTATCTCCAGCCGCCCAGCCTGCCAAAATCAGGAATTGACGGGCCATTCAAAAAAAAGTGACTCAACAACCCACCTTGGTTCTTATTGCTGAGATACAAAGCGATCTCCAGGCCAATTGCAGCCCCAACCAAAATTACGATTAATGGAATCCAGAAGTGACGTTGCAGAGGTAATGGGGTCCACGTTTTACTGGGACGATTGAGTGGGCGGGGTGGTGCTCCTGCATATACGACTGTCAGCAAATAAAATAGACAAACTGCACTTTTAGCGTGTACCAAGTCGCTGAGAAGCTCCCAAACCTTCCTGACGGTAGGTGGCAAATTGAACCTGGCTCTCAGATGTGGATCCTTGCTGTTCGTTGTCGGCTTCTTCACTCCCAGCTGTTACTAGAGAGGCGGTGCTCGTTCGGATATCCTCCCTAACCTGGAAAAGAATTTTTCAGACATTTCGACGACTTGAGAGATTGGGTGACTCACGAGGAAGTGAGATGGTCTTGGTACAGACAGAGAGCTTGTATTCATTGGGACGGAAGCGTTTCCCCGACCAGAACCACACGCCTGCCCTGATACCTTGAAGCCAGCTTCATCCATGCGTTCATCCGACCTGGAGACAGCAGTGCCTTCGGACCATAGTAATGGGTGGTGCTCCTGCAACTTCAATCCAGGAGTTTGCGTACCAGTGGACATGGGACAAAAACTCAGAGTGGGGGTAGTCTCGACCCAACCTTTCTGGTATGAATATATTGCGGGGGAGATTCGGCTCCGAATCCCTATCCATTTTGAGAAAACCCACCATCCATCCTTCTGGGGTTGCATTGAACCTATAGAGAAGTAGTTTCGAGTCGCCGAGGTCGATGATGTCATACCCTCACACCGTCCGCGATCGGTGGATCTACACATCGGAAAATCCAAGGCACGTTGTTTCAATTTTGGTTTTCCGCTGGAGGATATACTCAGTATTGTGCGGTGAGTGACCAAAGTTATGAGTTCTAGTTACGGCTACAGTTAGAGTTTGGAACATCAGCGCTTGACGGTTGACCTGACAGAGACAAAATGCGCATAACATTTTTTACAGAAATAATAGAGAGTGCGGTTCCTAATAGTAAGTCAACATTATTATGTTTTCTAGTCTTTCGGCGCAAATTCATACCCTGTCTACTTTAGCATACAGTCAAGTGTACCAGGATCTTCATGATCATGACTAAGTTATGTGGCTCAGAATGCGCAGTCGTGCTAATTAATCTGTTTATAAACTGCTGCTCGACCACATGCTACTACTAGCATGTGGTCGAGCAGCAGTTTATAAACAGATACTGGACCAGTTAGGAAAACCCCTCCCGCGATAATAAATCATCCACTTCCGCCATTCAGACCCTCTTCCTGAGATGGTTTAGTCTCTCCTAGACAGACTTCGATATATGTGATGTGCCCATGGGATCACGATATATGAAGAGATGGTTATCCCACTCTCCAGATCTCTCCCTCGTGTTTCCATATGGTTTATATATCTAAAGGTATTGTATATTTTTATTCCTTTAGCTACATCTTCACAAACTCTCTCATTCCCGGGTTACGGCGCCGGGGACTCCGCTCGAACACGACCTCATTTTCTTTTTACATTCACCACCTTTCATCGTGTTCTATAGCCTCAAAAGCGTGAACAATAGGTAAGGATTAAATGTCTCCTCTAAATGGCTATGTAACATGTATTTCTTTATACTTTGCCACCGCTCAAGAATGCCAGCACTGACGTTGCCATGTCATCACCAACTTCAACGACCACATTGTCTCTTCCCTCCAGTGAGGGATGTGGGCATTGTATACCAACATTGAAGGGTTTATGGAAGGAGTGGGTTGGTAGGAATGCATGAGGCGCAGGAAAATGCAAGGGGCGTGATACCCATGCCAGTGCGTCCAGAATCTATTGACCCATCATGTGCTACTGACGAAGTTGTTAGCATGATGAAGCCATGAAAATAGTGCACGCGTACTGCCCAATATCACGGCGAAGATGAATGCAAACACGAAAACGTCGCCCCATGACAGCGACGAACTCTAATGGCAGGGCGCCCGCGAAATCACACATGGCCCCGATGACGGCGATGAAGGGAATGGGAATGGGATGGGAGTCCAGGCAAGCACGGCCCTGGCCTGCCGAGTTATACACCCACTAACCCATACTGCTGCAGGTAGATCACCACTGCGATGATGGTACAACCCCATTCCCCTTGCCAAGCCAGGCATGTTCGACCATGGCAACACTAGGAACCCATCCTGAGTAACAACCCGAACACGCATGTGAATGATGCCCACCAGCGGACTGCCGATTACAATGGCGGTGTGCTAACATGTAGTTTGACCGTGGTTGGCATTCGCGACCTTCCTAACCTCGCAGCGCTGCACGGTGGTGTCAATTGACACCCACATTGCCGTTGCGAGGTTTGCTGGTCAGTTTTGGAGCACTACCCGTGCAAGATGTAGTAGGTTAACCCCCGGGTTTTGTGGAAACCCCTACCCTTCGGCGCAGTACGGCTTTTAGTGGAGATGACACAACTATCGGGGTGTCATTTGCTTGGTGGTTGGAATGGACTGATATCCGCACAGGCCTGACACTGGGGCTTGCCCCAATGTCCCGACGGCCCGCACGCAAACCACTTCTCCACCATAATGTGATGTAGGGACTCGACTCCAATTGGCGGCATGCCACAAGAAATTCCACTGGGAAAATTGGAGAATGCGGAATGGGATGAAGAGTTTGAGGACATGACAGTCACAAGTCCGAGAGGCTTGAACAGTATAGAATGAATGTGGATATCTAAGAGAATTCTAACGTGGACCTAGAGAGTAAGAACTTGACAGCAGCGGCAAAGGGAGGAATGTGATATTTCACCATCTTCCTCGTTTTTTGTTTGGTTGGACCCATTAATAAAGTTCAAAGAAGCGGTTGCTTGAGTTTTAGCTTTGCGATTGTTTTCTTGGTATTGGTATATGCATTGCACAATGTATCAGACAGGCATGTTTGTCAAAAATTGGCGCCGTGGAGGACGCAATCGAAAGAATGGTATTTACATGTGGAGAGCATTGTAGGACATCCAGGGGGTATCGAGGATAACAGATCAGGAATTGAAAGGTGTAAATTATAGATATACCATTATACGGGTTTCTGATGAGTGGGTGACCTTGGATTGGTATCTTGATCCGCAGTTTGTGGAGTTTGTGGCTGAGGAAAAAATGGGCTCCTTGGAGTTGTTGGGGTTACTGGAGTACCGGATGGATTCCGGGAGAGTCCGCGGTTCGCTCCTGCTCCTGACAAGAGATCAAGAATCGATTTTCTCCTGTACATCGGACTGGGAGGGATAGCAGCCGTTTCGTATCCATCCTCGCCTTCCATGATGATTTTCATAGTCACTGGGTCGATCCGGAATTTCCTATTCCGCAAAGCCTGTTTGATATCGTCCTCAGCATGGCGGCCAGCGAGGACGTTGCCAACGCCCGTTTGAGCGCCAATGGAGACAGCGGAGGCGATAGTTCCTGGCTCGTGTTTGAGCCTGAGGTTCTGACGGTCGGCGCGGTGGAATAAGTGAACGATTGTGGCGAAGAATGCAAGAATTAAAAGTGCGGTCGTGAGCAGGTGCGCTGCAACATCACTAAGTAGAGTACTTCGTCAAATTGAAGCCCGAGGTATGAGCGTGAAGGAGTTACCTCACGAATACCCGCTTCCGGAACGTCCTGACTTCAACACTGAGTGGTTCACTATCAGACAGAAAATAGGCCTGCTGCGCAACAAGTGCCAGGTACATGCCCTGGGGTGGAATGCGTGATGTTACTACCAGGCATAGAGTAACTTATGCAGAAGATACGTACGTAGACCTTGTCTGACAACGCGGAAAACCCCCCATTGGCGAAATTCCCGACATAACCCACTGGACTCTGGGTTGCCGCTTGATAAATGGCAGCAGGAAGTTGTAGCTGAGTTGCATTCTGCCGACCCAGAACAAATTGATCGGGATTAGTGAGATTGAACCTGATCCCATTGTAGGCGCGTCCGTTAAGAGGGGGACCGGTAACATTAGCGGAAAACGAGGAAAAATTGGAGTATTGAGAGAATGGCCTTATTTCCGAAACCTTGGTCATATTTCCTGTTCTGATGTCAACCCCGACGTTGACCTCCAAGATAGAAATTGAGGGATAGCAGAAAGTGGCAGACGCCATCGCTGAAGGTGTATATCTGGGGGATATGATGTTTTCGCTAGTATTCACTTTTGGGAAAGTTCTCACTTGAAAAACCAGAACACAACTGGGCTGAACTGCGGAGGCTGGTTGGCATCACACGTCGGAACATCAGCACCTGTGAACAGAGTCAGAAAAGGAAGAAATCACCAGCGATCAAGATGGGCTCACCAAATAGAATATCGGTGGTGCGAGAGACGTCCCAAGTGATCGAACAACCATTGGAAGACGCAGAGTTATTCCATCCACCACTGCCATCGCCCCGTTGCACCATGTTAACCTGAACATTGAAGACGCCTTGAGTAGCCACCGAAGAGACACAAAGGCTCACGTACCGGTATTGTCTGACAGCCAGTCGAAGTCTTCACAGCATTGGTATTTACAAAGGCAGTACCATTCTTTATTGTCGTCGGCAGCTGCAACGCATGAATAATGAGTCCTCAGTAAATGAAAAAAGTCTTTGAATAGCTACCTCGAATGGAGCTACTGTGTAGGGAACTGCGACGAACGGAGGTGCGGGAAGGTCATACAGGATGGATGCCCCGGCGTACCCTGCCCCAGTAACAAATGCTACCCGCCAGGGTTACAAATCGACGAAGAAGGGTTCAAAACAGGTTACCTACCAGTTAGATCGTTGAATTGTAAGTTTTGATTCAGGCCAATGGCCCCAAGGTTTTTCATGCTGACTTCTATTTTATCAAGATGAGTATCAATTTTGAATATCTGTATAACTGAACACACCAGGATCTTGCCACCACGTATCCTTGACGATGAGGAGGGCAGCGGCGAGTGGCTGGAAACTGAGAGTAAGAATTACCATCAATGAGGCCAAGGCCACAAGGTAGTGGCGGTTGGATGCTGCTCGAGTCCATACAAAAAAATTGCTGTGAAAAGGATAGTCTCAATGCACGTGTCGATATCCAAATCGCAGGCGATTTACTTGTATCGTGTATAGTCGAGAAGCAGGCTTCGATGAGGAGGCGAATCGCCATGGACTAAATCGACATAGGGCTGGAAAATAAGTCTATGAGCATTGTTAAATTTCGAAAAAGGCCGGGATCTCGCCTGAATCTTCTTTATTTCGATATCGGTCCACGCCCACAATGCCACGACCTTCCAATAAATAAAAATTAGCGGACCTAAGCCATGTCATATCGACAGCAGAGACGAACGACAGAGGCCACGATAACCGGAGGGAGTGTCTAATGACTATACAGTAAGTAGATGCGATCACCGCGCGAAGATGATGTGGCATACGTAGGCGTAATGTAAAGTCATTGATCTGCTGACAGTGTCTCCAGACGCCCAGCCTGCCAAGATCAGAAATTTAGGGGCCATTCAAGTAAAAGTAAGCCAAGAACCCACACCTTGGTGCTTATTGCTGAGATACAAAGCGATCTCCAGGCCAATTGCAGCCCCAACCAAAATCACGATTAATGGAATCCAGAAGTAAGGTCGTAGAGGCAATGGGGTCCACGTTTTACTGGGACGATCGAGTGGGCTGGGTGGCGCTCCTGGATACGCGACTCTCAGCAAATAAAATCGACAAATTGGACTTTCTGTAGCACCTAGTTGCTGAGGAGCTCCCAAACTTTCCTGACGGTAGGTGGCAAATTGAACGTGGTTCTCAGATGTGGCTCCTTGCGGTTCGTTTTCGAGTTTTTCATTGCCAGCTACTAGAGAGCCAGAGCTCGTTCGGACATCCTGCCGAGCCTGGAGTAGAATTTTTCAGACATTTCCACAATTCCACGACTTGAGAGAGAATAGTTAACGCACGAGGGAGTAAGATAGTGTTGGTACAGGAACAGAGGTTGTATTCATTGGGTCGGAAGCGTTTCCCCGACCAGAACCATACACCTGGCCTGATGCCTTGAAGCCAGCTTCATCCACGCGTTCACCCAACCTAGAGACAGCAGTGACCTCGGAACCAAGTGATGGGTAGAGTTCCTCAAGCTTCGACCGAGGAGGGGGAGAGTCTTGCATGGTGAATATGGCGAGGATAACTTAGGACGACGATGAGCGGCCGGTTAGTCTAGTTCTGATGGTGGGGTTAACAAGGGACAGGAGTCTGGACCTCATCACTGAGCGCTGGGCCTTCGGCATATTCGGGCGACATGCCAAGTAATTTTCACATCTTGCGGACTCGAATAGAAATGGGGTTAGGTCACTAGAACCCTTCAACTGCTCCAAACTATTGAGTTCTTCATTATGGGTGGAGTGGTAGCCCCACTAGTGCACTCGTACCTGACATGTGTGCTGAAAGAGGACATTGTCGCGAGAGCTACCAAAAGCAGATATTTGTACAGACACAGGCGCATAGGTGGAGATTTGAGAAGGTACCTAGGGTTTTGCATGTAGCTGTAATCTTCATATATATTTGTTTTACTCAAGATCTTGGGGAGTGAGCATCAAACGCATCGCTCATCGAGTCGTCGGCATATTTTCCTTCAACGATTCGTCTTCATCACTACTTCATCATTATAGGGCTGCCTACGAGAGACTAGCGGCTGGTGCCAAGTTCCAACTTTGACGGTTCACCGGCACCCTCAGGATCAACATAAACGGGCACTGCGGGCAAGCCTCGTGCAATAGATTCGTCGACTGACTGACAAATTGGATCCGGGCAGAGGTCAGTCAGAGGTCTCGGCCTTGGAAGTTAGAAGCACTTAATGGCCCCGTTCAACCTCTTGTGGATTTTGTTCGCATGCTTGATGGCGACGGTGTGGACTTCTTGGTAGCCAATCTGATATACAAGATTGACCCGAAAGTGCTAGATAAAAGTCACTATGTAGTGGGAGGATTCAACGAACGGAATTTTCAAAAATTATGTAGCAGAGAAAATGGTCTTCTACAATTATCTTTCATAAACTATTCTACTTACGATCTATATTTCCTTCACCATTAAGAAGAGTTGTCCTTTTCCAATATTACTATCAATCTCTGTCTTGGTGCAAACTTTAAAACCCAGTTTCGTATATATCCTCACCTTGATGATGCGAAACAAATAATAAATTGGATTGCCGGATACTCTTGAATTTTGAACTTACATCTAGGTCGGTGGTAGTCTCTACGACCATCGAAGACTGACTTCCTTTTGCCTGGAGAGATACACAATGGGATGAGGGAGGAGCACTCTTAAAAATCAACAATATTTCTGACCCTGGAATGCGCAAAGTTGAAAAGCGCTCGCCCGTACCCCAGGCCTTGATGAGCTTTCAGGACTCCAAACAGATGGAGATGCCAGGAGTTATGTAGATATCCTTCCCCAAGCGTTGTCGTAGAGAGGTTGGAGACCGTCGGGATGAACTAGGAGTATAAATATCTTCAGTTGAAGAGTCTATGACAGTTAGCTGGACATACATAATTTAACCACCATTCTCGAAGTGACTTGGGAATGGTCTCTAGGAATTGATCCCATCCCGCTGCACGCTGCTCCTCGCTAATTGATTCATCCAGGAATGTGGTTGGGACCATCCAAGATCGAAACCTCACCTCGAAAATGCGGACTTCCCAGGGGGATACCAGATCGACACACCCACAATGTTGGCGGGCTCTGGGCCAATTGACAGCGCGTGGACCTCTCCTCCAATCAACGCCGCTTGTACATTGGCACGTAGCTGAAGGGGGGACAGACTTAAGTCACCTCCTAGGAGGATGTCGGTAAAAGGATCCCCTGCGTACATAGTAAGCCTCACCTGCTTACGAAAAGGGTGCAGAACCACGTACCTTGAAATGCATCGACCAGGATGGCAACAAGTTGGTCGGTTTCAGCTTCTGTTGGAGTGCGTTAGTCGTACGTCGCCGTCTGTATGCAATGAAGGCCAGATGCAGTCCCTAAGGCTTTTGAGAGACCTACCACTGGCGTTTATGATGTGTCTAACAAGAGGATATGCAACTTGAGGGGTGTTTGTGGAGGTAGCCATATTGTCGAAAACCGAACCTTCTGGTTGCAAAGTAAGGAGAGATTCGTGATTATCGGCGGCCTGAATGATCTTATCAGTCAGCAGGGGCATCGAGTCATAATTTTGCCGCCAAGTGTGCTCATGATCAAGGAGATAACCAATAAGTTTCGACCAAGGTCCTCTCGGGCCGTTAGTCGTGGTTTCGGTAGATATTCAGGTCCTAAGGTTCGACGATTTGGACTGAAGGAGGGGTGTGGGTAGGTGTCAAGATCGCCGGTGCAGATTGTGCCAATCTGAGGACTCGGGGTCCTCTCCAGTATTTTCGGTGTCAATTTTAACTTTCGTCGAGGGGGAAGCCATGCGATTCAGCAGTGGCAAAAAGAGCCCCCCAGCATGCGGCTCTCCATAAAAGGTGGTTGTCGCTGACGAGGACCTTTGGGAGAGGGGATCTGGGGGTCTCGGTCTGCAGGATGGGGATGTCGATAGTTGGGACAAGAACTGGAAAATGTTATTAGTGCATAGTTATGTAATTGGTTTTGCATGAATCAAGCGACGAGTAGATAAAAATCTCCCAGGTGAAATGGGCATCGCCAATGCAAGCTTCCGAGTAAATAGGTTCATAATGTGTGCTTCTTTCATGCCAACTTCGCCACAATCATCATTCGAGTGAAATCATTAAGATCCATCGACTTGTCGAGAGATGTGGAAAACATTTCCAACATCTCGAGCATCTAGATAACTGTCAGAGAATCGAAAGTTTTGTGTAAAATATAGGTACGTACCTCATCTGCTTTTATTTTTTCTCCAAGAAGCTTCGCAACTCGCTGAATATCCGCGACCATGATTTTTTGCTTTGACAATTCTAGGGAGGGAACCCCAGGGAAAAACAATGCGAACGTGTTCAAACAGGTTTGCCGTTGTCGACTAGTGGGTTGTCCCAGCTTTTTTGACAAGCGCGATGGCGGAGAAAGAGATCGTTTGCCGCCGGTGGTACGATTTCCGCGACGGCGCGGGTTCCTTACACTGGCCTCCCGGTAATCCTCGTCCGAGTCTTCTTGCCCATGGTCGCTTTGAGACGGGGACTTGTCTTCGACGTAGTCATCGGTCATCGATGCATCTTCGTCGTCTTCTTCATCCATCTGAGCTGAATTGGGAGAGTTGTTGAGTGATTTTCCGTTGTCGAATTCAGGAGCACGACCTTCAAGCAGGACAGCACACACCGAACGCCAATCGTCCCGGCCTACATATGTCTCTGTAGAGTGTGAGATACCAAGAGAGTTTAATGATGATGAGGTCCAGCCTGAGGCAGCGTTTCTAAAGACTGCAAGAACATCGGGGTCGTCTGGTGGGAGGTCAAGCCGTCGAAGGGCTGCAGGGATGAGATCAAGCAAGATTTTGTTGGAGTCTTCAGGCCCCTCTCTTTCCATGTTCTCCAACTCATTCCCATTGAAACATTCCCCAGGAGGTTCGTTGTCTTCAAGGAGGAAACCGCCGCCGCTTGAAGTCGATGCCTTCGGAGGACTTGACTTAATTGGAGGTTTGTGAAACCCAGTGCTGTTCGGGTGCACAGTTGCGATGAAGGCTTCATCAATGATGGTCTGCAGTTCCTTCGGCAGCGTGTGGAAGAGGGAGTCTGAGGAAACCATGATGATTGTGCTGGTGTTTGGTCAATAGCAATGCAGTTCAAGCGACGTCACGCGTCCATGCAAAGCACAAGATTTGGGACCTCACGGTTCTCCCAACTTGTCAGAGGACTTCACTATTTGTGGTACAGGTGTAGGGAGAAATATGAATCTACGAAGTATCCATCTCATCTCCGCCAATCAATGTCAACTGTTCTTCGACAATCAGTTTCCGGACGTCCTCCTTCTTCCACGCTGTTGTGCCCCTCCTGAATTTGTAGTCTCTTTCCTTCTGCACTCTCTGGTTGGGCATTTCGACATTCCTCAGCATTTCGGTATGGTTTGCCGTGATAATGCATGCGTCGATGTTGGAACCAGATCCAAGATCGTTAAAGATACCAGCAGCGATAGCGGCCTTGACAAGGTTCAACGCATCTTCTCGCTAGACGATAATTTTTAATGGGAAAATACTCTAAACAGGCCTTTCGGAGGGCGTACCTCCATGTTAGCCTTCCAACCACTTTCGAATACGGCCATAGCGGCTAAACTCCCTGATCCCATGGTGACATATGGGAGCTTATCAGTAGAACCGTGGGGATGGATCGTGAAGAGGTGGGGTCCAGTAGCATCGACACCTCCGAGAACGAGGGCAGCACCGATATTGCCTTGATATCTAAGTAAGGTTATCAGAACTGGATTGAAGGTCGAAGTATTCAATGTCTAACCTGAACAGCATCTGCTTTAACATGGTCATCGCGGTTACTACACGAGGCTTCCGCCCTGTCTGCAAGGCGTGGAGCTCCATATTTGATGATATAAGGGCGGTCGTGAATTCAGTATCGGCTGCCGTTCCTGCACCACAGCATCTGATTGACTCGGTAATGTAATGGATCTTTGAAAACGATCAGGTTGTGTGCGTGGACAACAGAGAAGTTAACACACCTTTTCGCAGTTCTTGTCTGCTACAATTGGGCCTTCTGTCGCCCGGGTATCTGCACCAAGAACGATTCCATCTTTAAAAAGGCAGCCGACAATGGTTGTTCCTGTACTTGTTGCCTTGGGCAGAGGAAGGCCTTTATCAGTCAAAAAGTTGTTTCTGAAGAACAGATTAGCATTCGAAGACTAATATTCTCGTGTATTTACCTTAGTTCATTGGTGAAATCGAAGCCTGGAGAATTGGATAGAGCCATGGTGATTGATGAGGGGACGAATGACCGCGTAAGCCAAAGTCTACGCGTCCTCACGTGATGCCACCGACCTTTCAGAGATAAGATCCTGAGGCTGATTCTCAGATCATCCTCTCCACTACCTCACCACCATGACTAGCTTGCAAACCACAATAACCCCTCACACCCAGGAACCTTATGTTACCAGAACTTATCCCTCGGAATCGGAATTGGATTTATTTATCCAAAATGCCGTTGTTGCACAAAAGGCCTGGGCTGCAGTCCCACTTGAGGAAAGAGTTGCCATTGGCAGGAAGTTCACGGTATGCAGCCAGATCAGCACACCATCAATCGGCTTAAACAACTGGAAAGGATGAGTTCAAGAAAATGGGCGCAGAAATACCTCTTGAATTATCAATGCAAATGGGCCGGTAAGTAATTTGAATTCACCACCACACAAGGTGAGCTAACTCGTTCACCAGACCTGTATCTCAGGGAGCGGGAGAGATCCGTGGATTTATCGAACGTGCAAATTATATGCTTGATATTGCTGGCTCAAGTTTAGCAGATGTCTCTCTTGAGAGTACCGATAAACCTGGATTCCGACGCTACATCAAACGCGTTCCGTTGGGAGTCATCCTGGTGATCGCCCCATGGAAGTAGGTTCCAGGGATTATCTATTTTTTTCTTCGCTGAAGTGCGACATAGCTTCCCTTACCTAGTTTCTATCAACTCTGTACTTCCTGCGATTATTGCAGGCAACGCCGTTCTCTTGAAGCCTTCGCCTCAGACTCCCCTGACGGCTGAGAGATTTGCACTTGCACTTGCCCGGGCAGGCGTCCCTCGGGATGTTATCCAGGTTCTACACATCTCTCCAACTTTGACGAACTATGTTATCAGCAGAAAATCAGTTGACTTCGTGTCCTTTACTGGGAGTGTTGAGGGAGGCAGGTCTGTGGCTAATACTGCAGCCAATGCCGTTGGGTTCACCGGCGTTGCTCTGGAGGTGGGTGAAATATTCGACCCTAAAATCCAAGTCCCTTTGAAAAATTTCCCTAAACCAGCTTGGCGGAAAAGACCCAGCGTATGTACGTCCCGATGCGGACCTCGATTATACGGTGGCTGAGCTTGTTGACGGTTAGTCCTTGTGGCCATTATGTTTTTTTTTGTCCATGAATCTCTGTAGGTGCCTATTTTAACTCTGGTCAGAGTTGTTGTGCGGTCGAGGTTGGTAACTTCGCAGTTTCCCCTCAATAACATGCTCACTTTATTCCCGATTTAGCGCATTTATGTTCACGAATCCGTGTATAATGCATTCATCGACAAATTTGTTGCCATTGCTAAGGTTCACCCTATCATCCTTGTTAAATAGCTATCGATTTAATTATCAGTTAGAAATACCGGTTAGGAGACCCGACGCTTCCTGAAACCAATCTTGGACCCGTGGTTAGCCTGGCTAGTGCGGAACGCATTCGCAAACAAGTTTCTGATGCCAGTACGTCTCAAATTATGATTTCGCAAGTTCGATCTGAAATCTCACGTTCTGCATGCAGTCAAGGCAGGAGCGAAGGCATTGATTCCGAATAATCTATTCCCTCAAGCTAAAGAGTGCGTCAATAGTTTTACTGAACCTTTTATCTCTGGTTACCAACAACCCTAGGGGAACAACCTATGTCGCCCCACAAGTCCTTATCGACGTAAACCACAGTACGTAGTATTGACCACCCTCTTTTCTCAACCTAAAAATCCACTCCAGAAATGGATGTTATGATGGTTCGGATCCATACGACCTTCTCTCCTCACCTCGAACTCAAATGACTACAGGAAGAAACCTTTGGGCCTGTTGTTGGAATTCAGAGGGTAATGCAGAGTCAAAGGATTTCACCCACAATCTTACCCTTGATGTAGGTCTCATCTGACGAGGAAGCACTACAGTTGATGAATGATTCGCCCTACGGTCTTACGGCGTCTGTTTGGACCAACGCCGAAAAAAACCCGGAGTCAGAAAAGGTGTTCTTGAAGTTCGTGGATGGATTGGAGACAGGAACCTTGTTCCTGAATCGGTCAGACTTTCAATGTGACTTTATGCGGGTACAGCGTTAACTTGTTTTTTCAGTTGCGACTATCTTGACCCTGCACTCGCGTGGTGTGGTTTGAAGGATAGCGGGCGTGGTGTCAGTCTGAGCAAGTTTGGTTTGTGATTTATTGTGTTTCCTACTTTTGTTCTTGATAACCTCGAGATTTTCAGGTTACGACCAGCTCACAAGGGCAAGGTCAGTTCATATGAAAATCAAGACTTCAACTTGATGCTTCGCTGGTCCTGGCTTAGAATTATAATGTACATATCGTAAACAAGTTTTGTTATCTTATCTGATGCGATCGAGAGTTTATCCTGATTTGGACTGCAAATCGGAAAATACCTGTTTTCTCTCGTCTACAATATGGCAAAACCAAAGGTCTGTTCTCCTCTTCCTAAGCGACGTATATCTATTCAAGTTGAAGCCTCAGAGAGGAAGAAGCGGTCGCAGTGGAAAAGGTGGATCTAGACAACCCAAAGATGACCGCACAGATCTCATCGAGAAAATCGACATGGAGAACGAGCGATTTTTCGCCTACTACAAAGCACAGAAAATCGTCCCAGATGAAGAATGGAATGTATTTGTGGAGGCCCTCCGACAGCATCTTCCCACCACATTCAGAGTTGCTGGAAGCCGACAGTACGTCCACCGATGTCTCGCGTTTGGCATTTTATATATCGATTTTCTTCAGAACTGCAAATACTCTCAACTCGATGATTAAGGACATTCATGTGCCCACTCTGAGCGACGTAATTTTTGAGGGCCAAAAGATTCCGCCTCCAGTTCAAATTCCCTGGTATTGTCTTTGCAATCAACCAATGTGCTATGCTCATTCATCCAAGGTATCCAGATGGTCTTGCGTGGCAGTTCAACGTACCGAAGAAGGTCCTTAGGAGGTCTCCTGAATTCAAGAAGTTCCACTCCTTCCTCGTTTTCGAAACCGAAGTCGTACGTCGTCGTTTCCTTCCATTGCCGGACTTCCTAACCAATATCACTCAGGGAAACATTTCGCGGCAGGAAGGTGTCAGCATGTTACCTCCCCTTTTTCTCGAAGTTGAACCCCACCACATGGTGACTATATCTCCTTTTTCATGTCCTGGCATGGTTCTAAGGCTATTTGCCTCGAGGTGATGGATATGTGTGCTGCGCCTGGTTCCAAAGTACGTATCCTTTGTTTCTGAAGCAAACCTCGGCTCATTATAACAGACCGCCCAACTCCTCGAAGCCTTGCACGCCAACGACACAACCACTTCGGCGTCCATCCCCTCCGGTTTGGTACTCGCTAATGACAGCGACAACAAACGAACGCATCTCCTCATTCATCAGTCTGCCCGGCTTCCAAGTCCTGCACTCATGGTGACGAACCTCGACGCTTCCAATTACCCCTCTATTCGGGTACCTATTACGCCTCATAACGGTGTACCATACCTCGGCCCGCTTCTTTTCGACAGGATACTCTGTGATGTGCCGTGTAGTGGTGATGGAACAATAAGGAAAAATATGGGGATCTGGAAATCGTGGCAACCGATGGATGGCAACGGTTTGCATGGGTATGTCAAAGCGAATCCACACGGCGTCATTATTGTGGCTAACCTTTTGCTTTTCCATAGTTTGCAGGTTCGCATCCTTCAGCGGGCGATGAATATGCTCAAGGCGGACGGGCGCATCGTATACTCGACCTGCTCTCTGAACCCGGTGGAAAACGAAGCCGTGATTGCTGAGGCTTTGACGTTGACTCGAGGTTTCCTTGTTTTAGTTCCCGGGTCGTAGGACCAGGCTGATCGTTTATATCGTCTTAGGGTTCGAACTTGTTGACGTCTCTTCCAAGCTCCCCGAGCTCAAACGGAGACCAGGTCTGGCGGATTGGCGCCCCACGACCGACCGTTCTGGTGCCACGACCTACGAGAGCTACGAAGAATTTATGAGTTCTTCGGTTGACGAGGCGATAAAAGGTAAAATGACGGAGGGGCATTGGCCCCCACGAGACGTGGGGAGGCTGAACCTTTCTCGATGGTGAATATCGTCATTGGTAATCTCTGGTTGTACTGCTTCTCATTTATATTCTGATAGCATGAGGGTATATCCTCACCTTCAAGATTCCGGTGGCTTCTTCGTTGCGGTCTTGCAAAGGATCCAGAAGGCGGATGCTCCAGCAAACCAGTTGTGCGTTGCTGCTCCTGTGTTACAACGATTCATTTTGACCTATAGCTTCAGAGAACGCAAGCGTGAAGCAGATGAACCAGCAGAGGTTCCGGAGTCAAAACGAGTGAAAATCGATGATGACTCCCTTCCGGAGGGCGAGGGTACGACAGTGCCACAAGATGCCAGCACCCCCCCGAAATCCTCGGGGACTAGCCGTTCGAGAAAAAAAATTTTGGACGGAGGCAATTCAATGTTTAAGGAGAATCCATATACTTTCCTTCGCCCCGATGACCCCATCCTTCAGATATGCATGTGAGTAACATTCAGTCGACATACTTTGCTCTGATACAAAATTCTGTCCAGTGACCGCCTACACATCACCGGCGCCTTTCCTTCTTCTAATATTCTTGTTCGAAATCCTGAAGGAGATGCTGTCCGCTCGCTTTATCTGGCAAATGACATTGTCAAAGCTGTGATACAGAACAACAACTATGAAAAGATTCGACTAACTACAGCTGGCACCAAGGTCTTTTCAAAACAGGAAGCAGGCAAGGGTCTGGATGTCCAATTTCGTGTTCTTGGAGAAGGGTTGCCAGTTATTCTCCCCTATCTTGACCCATCCTCGATCATCACTGCTGACATAGCAACATTGAGGGTTCTAGTCGAGTCGTACTATCCATTATGTTCAAATTTTGCTGAACCTTTTCGAGGGGTCATTCAAGGGCTAGGTGTGTGCCATTTTTGAACTTTTTATGATCACAACTCAAGCAATTTGCAGCATCTGGAAATCATATTTTTAAATTTCCAGTAGAAAGTATGAACAGTGTCAAGTTTGGTTTTTCAGTCTATTCTTATCTTTAGAATCTAATTCTGGCACTTTTAAGTCTGGCTCATGAACTCATTCTTCCTATCTGGAAGTCTAATGTCTCTCTGACATTGATGATTGACAAAAAAGCTAAAAGGCAAGTTTATTGTTATTTTTCCTTATTCACTTCCTCACCCACTATCTACACATAGTGCTTTGAGCCTACGCCTTTTTGGTGCTGATATTACAACAGTAGGAAAAGAGGCAGAAGCAAACAAGTAATTAGAAGATAAAGTAGAGGATTACACAGACAGAATACTATTTATTTGTACAATTTAGATTGTGGAGTTCTGCAATAAGAAATAAGCTAGGGTGGGGATGACTTGTTGATCTGTGGTAGAGTGTGTATCTAGCCCAAATAAAATTGTGGTTGCTTACCAGTTGCAAGTTCCCCATTTGCATTAGGTCTAACTTTATCTGTATGTCAAGATTTGTGAGTCATTGCTGTGCACAGGTGAGTTATACAACTTCAAGCTGTTTTTCAAGTTTCTCTCTTTTAGCTATCATATTATTCACCTTTCACACTTTTTACAGGCAGTCACCAATTTGGGAAATTTTGAAAACAAACAAAACACAACAGACCCTAAACTAGGGTTTTCTCTTCTGAATGGTGTCAGCACCCTCATACTACCTCACTGCTGTGGTGGGACTATTTAGAGGGGGGGTCAAAATCTAAAGCAAGTTGTTTGAATTTTGATCAGTATTTTCAGGACAGCAAAATTTAATCAATATTAATTAATTTGCATAGGGCAAAATAAGAGCAAAATTATGGATTTAGATTACATTTTGTTGTTGTCATAATTAAATATTTCTCTCAGATTTTCCAGACAGCCAAAATTTCAAGTTTCACTAGAATTTAACTCTAGATGAAAATTTTCTATTCTGGTTCAGCCAAAAGGTGAGGAATATGTAGGATTTGCCTGAAATTTTGCCATTGGGCAAAATGAAAACTAAATTCTAAATTTAGAAACTGGCACAATGAATCACTTTGCCCTGTTGTTTTGTCAAGTTCAAAATGAAGGGTTTTGCTCAGAATTTTCCCTCAGTCAAAACTATATGGCAAATTGAATCGCACGCTGAGCGAGATGCAGACTGGTGGCTGAGCATGTCGTTGGGCATAGGGCAGGTTTTCCAACCATAGATCAGAGTTTGAGATCCGAGTCCTCCCACAAGGATGCATTACATGAAAGGTAAGTAATTCGTTTATAACTCTACTATGGTCTGTGTGCGAGCTTGTTCTGGGGAAGGGTGTAACAAGGATGGAATGCCCTTTTCGCCCACATTACCAACAAGAAGACGAAAATGAAAATGAGCCTTTATGCTCTATCTTCCATATGGAAACTTGAACTTTCTGGTTTCTCCTTGGTTGTGTTCTCCAGCACCATCGCTTATTATCCAAGTGTATAGCGACATATAGTTAACGTGGTCCTGCAATACATGTGGGAGGTCTTCAGTGTAATAACATTTCTATATGGTAAATTATAAACCGCTGTAGGTCTCTCTCTTATAACAACTGCCACAGCAGAGTCTTCTGCTGGCGAGTTCATAAACTTGCGGACGCTCATTATCGTTGAACGTTCTGGGCCAATGCTCAGTTGATGTAAGGGCAGGGACCTCTGTTGTCAGTGAGCTATGGGGAGCAACACAACAACATTGGGGGAGATCCTTAGAATGTATTGGAAAGAGTGGAGAGGCTATCTATGACACACCTTGGGGGAGATCCTGAGAGAAACAACTAAGGATCTCCACCATGGGTGTGACACTACATATCAACTAGATGTGTGGGAAACTTATCTAAGCATAACCAAAGGGTCCAAAGGCTAATCTAGACAAGAAGTAGGATAAAATAAAGAGTGGACTAGGTATAGAGAGATAAGATAAAGAAGAGACAAGAAGATAGAAAGCAGTAAGGGGGAAGTTCCCCTTACATTACCCCCTCTCTAGATCAGCATCGACTCGATGCGAAGGTGGTCAAGAACCTTTAAAATAATAAAACTAACCAAAAAACAAAAATTATAGACAAATAAAACCAAATTAGAAAGAAGTTGTGGGATTCTCTGGATAATCAAAATTGAAAGTAAAGTCCTGTCGAAGCTTGAGGATGGAGTCATACCAGAATCCAGAGTCAGTGAGATATCTGTATCTTCTTGGTTCTGGTGTAGCATTGGACAGCATTTCATCCACCAAGTTGTAGTAGAAGGTGATGCATTGGATTTGTTGTCTGAGGTGGACAATGGGTGAACTTTGAAGAGGGACTTTCGATGGGGAGGATTCTGAAATGAAGGGCAAGCAAGGAAGACAAAGGGGTGGTGACCACAACAGAGGGGCGATGAAATTTTTTTCAATTGAAAAGGCTTGTTCAAATATAGTGGAGGCTTTACGAATGACTCATTGAAGTGGGGATAGATGATGTGACTGAGTTGGTGGGGTATAGGGAGTTGTTTGGGCCAGAATATGGGGGTCAACGAGGTCTTCTCCAGGGAAAGTGAGAGTAATTGTTGGGACTGTTTGGTTGGGCATGATGGGTGGTGGAGGGGGGAAGGACATGGCAATTGGCGAAATTTTGGGTGAATGGCAAGAGCTGCGAGGACTTGTTGTGGAACATATTGTTGGGTGATGCGAGAATTTGATGATGCCAAAGCAGGTGATGTCACTCATAGGTGGTATTGAAATAGTTCCTTGCAATCAGCCAGCAAAGCAGAGTCACAATTCCCATGACAATAATCCCATGATCCCTTGGTGATCCTGTGACTCCTTGGTAGTCCTGTGACCAAGATATTCTGGTGGGTTCATAGATTCGGTGGAATATAAGGAGGGTCCACCAGGCAGAGGGTTGGAACATGGTAGGTGAGGTGAGGGCCAAGAGTGGGGAGAGAGGAGGCTGGCCTTACAATCTCTCTTCCTCTGACAGGGCATTGACTTGATGTCAGAGTTTTGACAGAGGCTGAACCAAGAGTGTCAGAGGTGCAGCAAGGGTTTTTTTTCAATGAGTGGGTGGTGAGGGTTGGTGATATTTTGGATTCAGGCAAGGCTGGGGAGGCCTTGACAGGGGTGGCAGAGTCCTTACCTCTAAGTGGGCCTAGTGGGGGTAAGCCTTCAGCTTTTCGTTTGTCATCCAGAACCTTCCAAAGTTCATTGGTGCTAAGGTAGCGGACATCAAAGCAGTGGGGGCAATCCTTTGTCCAGTGGTCAGTGCTTTTACAGCA
>Ga0307517_10003526_pt1 | contig 24316 bp, 23 predicted proteins | sample 23_EM_MG_FD_194515 | JGI IMG/M metagenome (GOLD analysis project Ga0307517, IMG submission 194515) | Populus trichocarpa ectomycorrhiza microbial communities from riparian zone in the Pacific Northwest, United States - 23_EM | ecosystem: Host-associated > Plants > Roots > Unclassified | place... | reverse complement strand
CCCGCGTTCAGGAAAGTGCTAAGCAATGTTATCAGCAACAACCCAGGCGTTGTGGAGATGCGGGCGTACACTACACTTTTCGAGTCGCTGCTTCGAGACCCACTGAAGGACGTACCGTTTGTCGGACCGGTTTTCATTGTGATTGATGGACTTGACGAGAGCGAGGATGCATCTGGGACTCGACCACGCAATACACTTGCGTTCCACGATTTCCTTGCGACACGTCTACATGAATTACCATCGAATTTCCGAATCCTAATCACATCTCGTCCAGAGCCGGACCTCTGGAAAGCATTTCCTGAGTCGTCATTCATTCACAGAATGGACTTGAATGATTTCAAAGGGACTGAGCTGAACAGTGATCTGTTCATCTACATGCGCACAAAGCTTAATGGCGTCGAGGGAGTTACGGATGACCACCACCGACAGTTAGCGAAGAAAGCCGAGGGAAATTTTCAATGGGCGTTTCTTGCGTGCGATTACATCGGCAAGCCTCCTTCGGGTCTCGATTCCCGATGCTGCATTCGAAGAGTATTACATCCGACGACTACAGGAATGGCCCTAAACCCATTGTACGAACTCTATACCACAATCCTTCAGAGGTTCAACATGGGGGATCCGGATATCTGCAATAATTTCAAGTTTGTAATGAGGCAAATCTTGGGTGCCTTCAAGCCACTATCAGTTGATACACTGAAGCAATTTTCCCCGAAGGACGACCATACGAAAATTTCAATTATTGTCAAAGACCTTGGATCACTACTCAGTCATGTCACTCCTTCCGAGTCAGCACTCCCTGTTGCGCCTCTCCACACCTCTTTCCGTGATTTCCTTTCAGATGAGCTCCGAAGTGGCGACTACTATGTCAACCTAGATGGTGTTCATGACGAGCTTGCGCTAGCAACACTACGGACGATGGAGGTGGAGTTGAAATTCAATATATGCAAGCTCGAGACATCGTACCTCCTCAATAGTGAGGTTCGAGATCTCAAAGAGCGCGTGGCACACAATATATCACCCGCTCTGTCGTATTCCTGTTACTTTTGGGCAGATCACCTTCGTGCCTCGAAGTTTAATCCCGATGTGTTTGAAACTTTGCAAGTGTTCATGAAGGAGCAGTTTTTATATTGGTTGGAGGTGCTGAGTGTTAGAGGGGAAGTGCCAATTGCTCGACGGGCATTATTGTCATTACAAGGATGGCTAGACCAGGTATGTATACTTATGATGTTTCGCCTGTCTGTTTAGTAATGAAAGCAGGTCGAGAACGAAGAAATAGATGCCTTGGTTGACGATGCCGTTGCGTTCGTCGGCTACTTTGGATTCCCGATCGCACAAAGTGCACCTCACATCTATCTGTCTGCTCTTCCATTTTCCCCCTTCTCGTCCGTTATATCAAAGCTCTACACTCCCCGATTTAGTATGCTGCGTCTTCAGGATGGTAGATTGACGAAATGGCCTGCATTGGAAATGACGGTCCCTGGCGTTGCGTGGCAGTGTGTTGCATGGTCTGGGAATGATGAATACATTGCGGCGGCGGTGTATAGTAGTGTCTATGTCCGTAGTGCATTAACTGGGGAGTCTCTCGCCGAGATGGACTTTGACGAAGAAGTAAAGTCTATCACCATGTCACACGATGGACAGTGTCTTGCAATATGCCTTTTCGAAGGGGGGATTTGGATCTGGGATGTAATGGAAGGCAAGAAAAGGGATCTGAAAGTGGGAGTGGTTGCTCTGGCGGTCTCGTTTTCAGAAGATGGCAAGCGACTTGTGTTTGGCTTGCGCGACGGCACAGTTCGAATCTGGGATTTGGAGAAGGAGGCAGCAGGAGAGCCCTTCATTGGGCACAGTAATCCAGTTTGGGCAGTGTCGTTCTTGGACCAGGAGCACATTGTGTCGCGATCAGGATTTCGAATGGTGCTAGTCTGGAATGTGAAGACGAGGGAAAGAGTAACGAAAACAGGTGTACCCACTGGCACAATCCACACAACCGTTCACTCCCACGGCTTATATTTTGATAAATCGCCTGTCAAAAGTAGCTTTGATGTATGCTCATGGACCGAAGCCACGAAGGAAGAGGAAAATTTAGATTGGGGATCCTATGATAGCCTGAGTGCGGCCTTTTCGACTGATGGGACACTTGTTGCGACATGTAGCCTTGATCACGTCCACGTCTGGCATGCAGGAGATGGGAGCCTCGCAGGTGGTCCATTCAGCGCAAGAGTAGTGGGGTGTCTGGCGTTCTCGGCGGATGGGCGGCGGATCGCATCTGGATCGCGTAATGGGCTTCTCCGTGTGTGGAACGTACAGCGAGTAGATGAGGATGGAAATGACAGACGGATACCTTTTTCTGTGGCATTTATGCCTGACGGTGAGAGGATTGTGGTTGGGAGAGATGGTGGTAGCGTCGAGGTGTTGGATGTTTCAACAGGACAGGAAGTGGCGAGGATCTCCGAAGGGAATAACGAACGTTTTGACAACATAGTTTCACTGAATGACAACTGGATCGCTTCAGCAACGGACAACTGTTTACGCATCTGGACTCGAACCGGGGGGGCAGTTGCGGGTCCTCTGAGATCCATTGACAACAATGAAATCAAGGCTTTAGCTTTATCACCAGGCTCAAGTGATCTTGTCGCCTACCTTACTTCCGGCTGCACTGTCTGCGTCTCGTCTGCCTCAACTGGTGCTTCGGTTGGACAAAAGATATTGAATACCAACCACTCTTTAACGGGATCTCTCGCATTTTCTCCTTTGACGCAGACATATTTGGCGGTGGGAATCGGAAAGGAGATGTTTATGTGGAACAGAATGACAGACGAGGTTGCTGGGCCATACACACCTAATGGTGGTGACTCGGAGGTGTCCGCGCTCATGTTCTCCTCTGATGGACGATACATCACCTCTGTGGCGAAGGATTGTACCTTGTGTTTGTGGGATTCTTCAAATGGAAAGATTGTGAGAGGGCCCGTGAAGGCGAGGGGAGATTATGCAAGCTTCAGTGTATTGGACCTAGATGGACGGAAGGTGGCATTCAAAGGAATCAACAACACAATTCTAGTGTTTGAGGTGCTCTATAAAGGTGACTCAGACATCGTCCTGGACAACACATTGGTTTTAGCAGGGCATTTGGACTCTCTTTATCGCTTTACATTTTCGACGGATGGGCAATATCTGGCTACACCTTCATATGACCAAACGATAAGAATTTGGGATCTACGGACTGCCTTGAAACGCAAGCAACTTCTTATTGGCTCCGCTTCTGATATCTCAGAGGTCATCAACTTGGACGAATGTTGGATTGATGGAGATGGTTGGATTGGACCCACAAACGGAGTTGATCATCAACAGCTGCAGCGGAGGCTGTTCTGGGTCCCAAGTATTCACAGGAACAGCCTTTGTCGTCCGAGCAATATGTGTGTGATAGGTGGGCAGAGGGAAACACGGTTGGATATTGAAAAATTTGTTCATGGTGAGAAGTGGGATGAATGTTTGCTTGGGCAGTAGTTGATTGAAGGGCCATGTTACTGTATTCAAGGTCTTTGTAAAATATAATGTATGCACAAGTATTTATATGTACTGTCGAGGCTAAGCAAATGGAGCGGTAGCAAAGCGAATTTCAGAGGAACATCGTCATCAAAGCTCGGAATTCACTTGTAGGCAGGTCGGACTCGGATGTCACTTACTGTCAAGGCCGCTGAAGCTCGAAGCTTTGCTCTTCGCATGGAAGAGTTCCTTCAAGTCAGCGAATTTACCTCAACCGTCACTGGGAGGACGACATTCGTATTTGACCAATCGACGAGATTGAGATAAAAATCATCTGCCAGTTCTGGTGTGTCGGGTACTCTAGATCTGTATGGTGTTTTGCACATGCTGCGGAGTTTGCAACAGGGAGATTCGAGATGTTGTCGACTTTTGTGCTCGTATTGGACTCATCGAGTAAGCTTCATCAGTGGTCGAGGCGACGTGTGGGTATGACAGAGTTCGAACGAGAGGGTGAGGAATATTGGAATAATCGTCGTTCGTAGTTGGTAAACCCGATGCTGTTGTAGTCAGTCGCATCAGTGATACGGTTCTACGTGGTGAAGCATTGAAGTGAAAATGGGAATTTGCTTGTTCTAAACACAAAGAAAGTTACAGATGAAACAACAGCAATGATAACAAACCCTTGAGAGCATCCGGCTCCGAAGGTGTCGTCGGCGTTCCGCCCTCATCCATTAGATCGTAGGAGATCCATAGATCCCTGCATCCTTCGATGGCACGAACCGATCCCCGTATTCTTTCTGTATACGAGGCATTCGTGCAGCTGAATTCATTTTTGTCGACAGGCGATTGGTCCGGTGCCGGTACGGCTTTCACCAAGGGTGCTCGAACGGCGTGAATGGGTTTGATGGGTTCTTTGAACAAGCAGACCCTAGGCAGGGCGGTTGGTATATGCGAGTATATTCCCTGCACGGGTACTCCTCGCGATGCATTCATACCCTGCAAAGGAGGTAGGGGTTTCGATAAAGCAGCGATGATGATGAGGAAAATGCCGTGTTTGTCGCACGCCAAAGACTGAATCAGGGAATGGGGAACTGGTTTTCGACCCCTTGCTTCATCGTCGTGTCCCTGAATACCTGTCAGAACGAAAGGAGTGTTGAGGGATAGGGATTTACATACCGTCTGCGGCTGTCGAAGGTTGTGAAGGAATCTATTCTGGCCTGATTCTATTCGACTTGAGGAACCCGTTCAAGTTGTAAGCCTAGCCGCCTTACATTCACCATATATAGCCCTGGGTGGCAGAAGAGGTAACTCTTCTGTTGTCTGACCTTTTGGTGTAGCAGCTTTGAGTCAGGGCTCCGGCTTGCTTACACCCGTTTGGCGTAGAAAATTGGAGGAGTCCAGGTCTGGAGCTCGAGGCTACATGATACACAGAAATCAGCTTAAATGATAACATTAGTTGAGCAGACATACCCTCTCATACGGGAATAATTTCCTCGTAGCCGGTGGTCTGTCTTCAGGATCTGGCCCAGTAACTACTAAAGTACTAAACGCCGATTACCAATCGCGGGTAGATTGGCTTGGGGCACCTCTCCTGCGCGTGGACTAAGTAGAGGTTGTCGGTCATAAAGGGTACGTACGTACGTACATTAATTCGTTCAACCCGTGTGGCCGAATGTCCATATTACAGGCTTTTTCTCCAGCTTTCTCTGGCCGTTGTCGAGGTCGCAGTAACCCCCTCCCTGCAGCACATGGGTGGCATGGTTGGGGCATGGGCGCCTAGAGTCCAGCATCGCCGTTCTTTCCAAGCTCCGATCAGCTTGTACCATCGCCGAAATTATTACCCTGCTAGTTCTGGTTTTCTTACGCGAAACATAAGTAGTGCAAGCAGCCATTTCTGCCTGCGAACCCTTATGACCATGCTGATGATGTAAGCGAGAAATGCGGTTTCAGTTGTTTCTACTTACCTTCACGACATGGCACCTCCAATTCTTGGGAAATATCATGATCTGGGGAAACTAGGGTCTGGAGCTTATGGTAATATTCCTTACTTACACCTTGCTTACACCCCGTCGCGGTCTCAACTGCCGTTTTAGGACGGGTTGTTCGGGCAACAGATGTAAATGAGGCATCAGCGCAATACGCTATAAAACTTGAACGTGCTTCAAAAAAGAGACAACGGCCCCCTTCAGAACACGAAGCTAATGTCTTGAGGATCCTAGCTGACTCCAATGTCTCTCCGCGGATCCCCCGCGTGATAGATTATGGCTACGATAAACCCAGGCATTCAAAAGCCCTGGTTCTTGATCTATTGGGCGCCGATATCCAGTCCATGCGGAAGAAGTGTGGAGGCCGGTTTAGCATCAAGACCACCTTGATGCTAGCCCTTCAGCTTGTGTGTATTCCCAACTACCGTCATGTTTCTCTCATCTCGCATTCTCAGATTCCCATAATTCGTTATATCCACTCCAAAGGTTTTGTCCACAGGGATATAAAACCAGGAAACATACTTTTGGGAATTAAAGGCAACCAAAATATTGTATATATTGTCGACTTTGGAATTGCTAGACGGTATACGAATCCTCGAAACGATGTCCATATGGCATTTCTGGATGGGAAGCCACTAGTTGGCACCGTTCGTTACGCGAGTCTCAATACTCATTTAGGAATAGGTGAGTTGCTACGGGTACTACTCTTGATCAAGTATACTCATCTTTCTTGCCAAAAAGCACAGACACGGCGGGATGACATTGAATGCCTGGCATATTCACTTCTCGATTGCTTACGGGACTTGCCGTGGGGACATATTACAGGCGGAAGCCCAAAGCAGCTTGAGGAGAGGGTCAGAGAAAAGAAACGATCTTGGACTCCCGACAGACTCTGTGTTGGCATCCCCGACGCATTCAAAGTACTTCTCTCTCACGCCAGACAACTCAGGTTTGGAGAGGAGCCCGACTATGATGGTCTACAAACGGTCTTTACAGAAGCCTTGGAGCAACACGGGTATTCTACGAATACCCCTTTCGACTGGTCTGAAGCTGCTGACACGAAACGTGCTTGATGATCATGATAAGCCGTCCGCCTTATTAGCTAACTTGCTTTCTGTCAGATTTTGCGCCTCCTCTTATGAAGCAAACTCGTTCTTCACGAGCAGTGCCGGAGAGTACCCGTAAACTACTCGATTCAATCCAACCTGGTGACTTTATCAAGGTCCAACTTCTTGGACCACCTACTATCCAATTCAGCGGGCGCTTCAATAGTGTCAATACAGATCCTAGCTTCTGGCATTCTGCAACGTTGGCCACCAAATATTGGGAGTTTCCTTACAGACCAGCCATTGTTGCATCCGTGGAACGTGGTATTGTTGTCCATAAAGGAAGAAAAGGGATCAATTTGTCTGTTTATCCTCTCATGATGCGGAAGGAAGGTCCGGAAGAGTTTCCAGAACATATGCGAAGTCGATTCATACCCTTGTCGATGCTCGGCATTGATTCTCGCATCTCACAAATCGAACACGGCTACCTTGCCGACACATACATTTACAACACTTGTGGGACTCTCACTGTTTCGGTTGATCCTTATCTTATCCCGGTCAGTGGGAGTGACCATTTTGTGCTTCTCGTGTATCTGACCTTGATCGTCATCAGAAGGCGGAACTTGCGCCAATATATTGGCGTCTCAATAGCTCACTGGACCTTAAGAAAGTCACAGAACAACTCCAACTTGTCCGCCCACCTCTCGAATGCCGACAATCAATTCAGCCAGGGGATCGTGATGAAACCATTGATATCAAGATGAGCAAACGCCGCCTTCTCCAGACCGTATTTGCCAAAATTGGTGCACTGACTCCCACCGATGTTCAAAGCCAAGATGTGGTGTGGTCAGGAAGGAATGGGTGGCTGAAAGAGTATAACCAGATCGGCAGCCGTCGCGATAAGGAATACGGAGCCTCTGATGATGCAGACTCAAGTGAGGAGTATGACTCTGATTACATTTATGATAGTGTTTGTCCAGCAGGGGAACGGCGAAAGTCTTGTACGGTGAATTAGGACCTTGACATACGAATTGTGTGTTTCAAGTAAGGTAACTTGTGGTTCTGGGATCGACCGTGCAACGACCTGGGCTTCCTCTTCTTCCATTACTCGTTCGCTGAGTGTGCTTCATAGATGCTATATTTCATGTTCAGATAAAGTTAACAATGTTCTTATGTTGTTATCAAGATGTAATATCTGAGTAACACCGGACTGGCAAAACTCCGAATCTGATAGACCTGTCGAAGAGGTAGTAACGCTGACTGACATTACTCTTGATAATTTACATTTAGACTGTAATGTATTTTAGTTTCAATGAATAAAACCCGTTTTTAGGGTAAGAGCGTTGGAAAGATTACCTCTTTGAATTCTCGTTCTGATGAATCCTTATCTGGTACATAAATCGAACAATTTCAACAATGAGTCGCCTCCGAAAGAAAGATCGCTATGAAAGACAGTGAGCTCATGGGCTGACAAGAAAATAATTAGAATTCAAACATAATGCATCATAATTCTTCATCTTTCGCTAATTCCACATGCCTATGTCCCCCTTGAGCCTGGTCTCGTCTGAGGCAGAGATAACCAAGATCCTTGTCATCTTTGGTCAAAGTCGAAAAGTTGCATAAAGCGCGGTCCCGTGTGTGGAGAATCTCCGAAGTATCGAGAAGAAGAGCAGCAAGAGAAGGACTTCCTACCATCCGTTGACCACTCTTGTACTGTATGAAGAGAAAGAGAATCCCTGAAAATGTGAACACCAGGTTCAGATATAACCACAATCCAACTCTCCACCACATTACATTCGCATGGGAGGTTGGGATTGCGACTCGAGTATCGGTTGAAAGCAAAGAACTATTGGACATGTACCCAATAGCCGTCCACGATGCTGCATAGGATCGAATGAGGAGTTCAGTGACGTATCCATCAAGATTGCAGTAAGCTGGTGGAAGGGAGTTATTTTGTAGATTCATCGCGGCTCCAACTATTGGCATCGTCGCTAAAAAGACTGTTCTTCGGGATGGCGACACGTCCAAAACACTGTCGTTTTGAACAGTTGCCCAAGAAGAGATTCTGCAGTCCCTGCATTCGGCGGCACCTGCTACGTAAGTGACATGGGCGTATATCAGGCAAGTATTGCTGTCCGCAGTGTAGGGGCCGATGTTCGGCGGTAAGTCCCCAAAGAGAGGAGAAGTAGAGCAAGGAGGTCCATACCTGCCAGCAATGACACCGGTGTCTGATACAATACCAGTCGCACCGGAGATGTCCACATCCCAGCGGTCAGGCTTCAGTGCGAAAGTGCCCGTATCGGCGTATATGTAGAACAGATTCATCATTCCACGATGATGATGATGATGAGTCATTGTAAAATTGACGCTCCCGTTGTAAGAGGTCTGTTATTAGGTCCCTAATCCACTCGAGTTTGGTGATGGCGAAGTATGGTAATGTGACGTTGTTCAAAGTCGAGTTGATTGGAAGTTGGGCAATTTCATGAATGACTCGTCTCATAACGTTCATCATCAAGATTCCCATGTCAAGCGGTGCTGGCGAATCCAGCCAAAGGTATCCAAGCTGAATTTGGATACTCAAGAATGGTGGGATATGGATACAACGGCTGCCTACGGGATAAGGAAAGTGGGGCAGGGGAGAAGGCAGGCTTGTTCATGTCACTGTCGGGGATCCCGGTGATTGTTGGGCCATCGGCAAAGCGAATTGACGTGACCATGCAATCGATCCAGTAAGGATAGGTCCCGACAGCTGGGAAAGAAACGCAGCCAGCAGGATGATTGAGATAAGGACACCAAATCCATGCGATGCCTTTCGGCGTGGACATATATGCATCTGCCACGTTAGGAGGCTATCGATTTGTTCTAGAGAAATTCCGCCTTTTTCCATCAGGATGAAAACACATCGCCAAAGCATCGCTGCTGACCACATTCCTGCAAATAATCGGTATATGGTAGCGGTCGTGATATCGGACTGAAGAGGGGTAAACTTTGACAAGGCGTGACGGGATTCTAGGTTGAAATCATGACCAGCGATGTAAAATCTGAAGATGGTGACGAGAATGAGGACGGAGGCGAAATGAAGGATCAATGGCAAGGTTGCCAACACCCAGATTCTTGTTATGTTCTCTCCGGTTCGTGTATGAGTGGCTAGTCTGTCTGATGTCTTGGGTCTAGGAATTAATAGCGAGCCATGGGATGCAGAAGGGTTATTTTCCTCGGCAACATCTCTGAGCTTGATGGAATGAGAGCGCAAAGATCCAAGGTGCTAATAAGACCGCCATATTAGTATTGGATCCAGGATACCCGGCCACTTGGAATATATACCAATATCCAACCACCTCGGAGGACTTGAAAAAAGCAATCACAGTGACAGTGGTGTTTTGCGGGACGCCATGAGACGACATCGAGGTGTGTTGATCATGATAAACTCCCTCGCAGCTCGACTGATCCGGATTCGGAGTTCTCCACTTCCCACCACTCGAATACCATTTTCTTTATGTAAATTCTGGTATGGCAAAGAAAGCCAAGGTCTTGAAGATCAAGGTAAGTGTTCAACTAATTCTATACCTATATTTCCAATGATACTACTGAATTCAAAGCAACACAAACTTCCAGAGCAGAAGTTTCTAGTTGTCACCAAGCCATGGGGGGTTTACAACAATTTCGATGACGCAGACTTCAATCATATCGGAGCTTGGTTCGACAGGATGTTGAAGGGTAATCAAGATACTCGGATTAAAGCAATTTATTATCAAAAAACGGTATGTCGTTCAAGTTTCAATATGCATTTGAGGAACACATGTACATTTAATAGCATCGCAACATCATCGTGGAACTCCCAAAGGAAATCAAAGATGTCGAACCGCTCCTGGGTGCGCATTTTTACTCGAAAATATTCTTGAATGTGGCTCCACTGTCCGATGAGGTCGCGAGCATATATGAATATAAATACGCAAGCTTTGGTGACCCGGCGAAGAATAGTAAGTCGAAAAAAAATAATATCTACCAATCATGACCTCATACCACCTTCACAGATTTCGCAATAAACCATCCTCAGTACGACAAAATACCTGTTAACCTTCCCATTAGGATACCATACCCCCTACCTTCCCCAGCTCCTCCACCTTTGGGCGTATCGTATGCTCGAGCAATCCCCCCTGAAGTAAATGAGCGAATAGCCAATCGACTTAGTGCCAGTCTTGCGACTCCTGAGCCTCAGGCTGATCCACCCACGATATCCCAGTCCACTTCAGGGTCATCTGATAGATCTAAACAAATCAGTGGCACCACCTCACCGACAGATAATGGAAAGGGGAGGGCCAAGGAAATCACATCTGTTCTATCCGATCGAGAAGTACTACTTTGCTACATTTCTGAGTCGCCTCACACTATACTAATCAATCGAGTTCAAAGAACAGATTCATAGAATACGTCCGCCCAGCCTACCTGAATTCAATGGTCGCAGAAAGGTCCAAGGATTTGCCCACCGTCGATTCTTCCGTGCCTTTTTTGAAAAGGGATCCATATGACGAAGGTACCCATTTGCAATTCACGAGCTACAAAACTTCTAACCTCATTTACAGAAGAAGAAACGAAAAAAATGTTGAAAACCTCAGACAACAACGAATATGCACACGCGTTCCTCACATCTATCATCAGTGGGGTCAAGATAGAGGAAACCGCGGACGGTATGTCCCGAAAAACTGAGTCGTCTCAGTCATACAATAAATTTCTGACATAGCCGAGTCGAAGTACATACCCTCATCTGAATTACTAAACGCTCTCGGTTCCCTTCCTGAGGGTCTCATCGAACCGATCGTTGGATGCAAAGCTGAAGAAACGGAAGAGAAGAAACAGGGATTCAAACTCGAACCTACTGAAACCTGCCTTAACTCAAATTATCAACCTTCCGGCGATCTACTCGCTGCGCTGGCAACATTACCTGACAGCATGGATTCTTCTAGATTGTGGAAGAAGCCAGGGCTCCCTGAAAGTAAGTAAGCCGTTCCAGGATTTCGTCCTTCATTGCTGACAAGACTTCAGATCCGAACAAAAGACATATCCAGGACGTTCTGTATGGAATCCGTAATGCTTTTATTTGTTTTAGCTTTGTCTAATTCCTGACTTTTGTCTTGAAGAACCCGAATCACCAAAGCGTATCAAGAGGGAGACGTGAATATCAGTATTAGTTTCATCTTCAACTGTCCAGAATCACCATTACTTGAGGATATTGGGTACAAATACAAATATGCAGTTCGAAATACTGAGGACCAAAATAACATTGCAGTGGACGAAATACTCTCCACAGCGAGTTTCCAACCTCAAGGCCGCCTAGTCTTTGACCGAGTAGGACGAGGGGGTGGTGGATCCAATACTGCCTTCAGGCTCGACTCCAGAACGACTTTGGGACCAAGAACATATTCGTGGGCATGGACAGGTCGTGATACGACTTTGCGTACTCCCATTCCGACCGTGGCAACCACAATCTCGGGCTCTTTCTCATGTCCCTCCGAGTCTGCCGCATAGGTCTCTTCCATATAGACCTTGTTGAATGGTGTGTTTGGCTCGACGTGGCTAACTTCAATATCAGCAGATGTAAATTTCTCTCCGATTGCCTCGCGAACGTCTACGACGACCTTGAAGATCGCAGGCAATCGTGCTTCGAGGGTGTGCTTGTCCTCCGCTGAGCCTATTTTCCACGAAGCCAAAGCTAGAATTGCGTCGAGCTCCGTCGTCAGTTCTTTGATCCACTCCTTGGTGTCTGGCTTCAGTTGGGCTCGAGTGAGAGAGCGCCACCGTCCCGAGATGGCTTGATCACCTGGGTAGTAAATGTGAGCGGTGTAAATGTAACACAAGTAGGAATCTTTGCTCACTCGAAGACCATATCCTTTGGTAGAGCTGTTCAAGGACTGTGTCAAAGGCAAGGTCGATAGGAGTCCAGCACCGAATTCTGTTAACGAGGAACACGGAGAAGAATGTCTGAAGGGTAATCTGCACTAATAGAGGGTTGATTCCCTCGTCGGTTTTCTTCGCTCTTGTCCGTAAAACCTTACACAAAGGTGGTCCAAGCACGGCCTCCGCTGCCGTAGATTCGTCAGGGGGGCAGTGTATTTGTTCGGAAGGTTCGACCTTTTTCTGGATAATGGATTCGCCCAAGGACGCAGCGGCTTGATAAATCTCATCGTTTAATCCATCCACTTTCTGTATAAGTTCCGAAATGGATAGTCCATCGGCCTTGGTTAGAAATACTTGAGCCCCAAGAAGTTCCTTTCCACGAGTTTCCGACAACAGTTTTGCTTCTTCGTATCTCTTTGTCACGCCTTTTATTTCCAGTGACATGGCTTCGAGTGTTTCCTGAAGACGTTGATTTTCGTGATGGTAACGACTCGCCTCATGGTGGTATTTTCGGGCAGCCGTCAGAAGAGAGTGATTCTCTGACCGCAAAATTTTGTTATCATCCTTAAGTCTATAAATATCCTTTTCCAATCGGATCTCCTTCGCTGTGGGCGGGCGTATCCCAAGTGCATTAGCAATTCCTCCAAGCATACCGGAAGCAAGACCAGCACCATCCTGGACAGTGTTGGTCGATGTTGCCTCAGGATCCGATTGGATTCGAGGCTCTTCCCCTTGGCCTACTTCTGGTAAAGGCCTCGGTCGGACTTCAGCAGCAGCAGGAGCAGTTACAGCGGTTTGTTCAGCGGCTCCCCCTGCAGTTACCTCTGGTTGAGGGTCGGGAATAGATGGTGTTGCGGCAGGGGCATCGGCATGCGTATTGTTCGACGCCTTCGAAACGCGATTTGATGTGGACGTGGTAGGGACAATCGATTGCAATTCCTGGCGAGTGCTGCCGTCGAAGCATTCGGCAGGTGCAGCACCTACAGGAAGCGAAGGGATAGTTTGAGACTTGAGCCCACGAATCGATCCCCGTTGCAAATGGTGACCAGGGTCTCCTGGTAGAGGCTTCTTGGGAGTAGACTCGGGAGTAGAAGGCTGTGGGTCGTGTGGTCGCTCACGATGATGCTCTCCAGCGGTGGTTGAAGGAGTATGATTTTCTTGCTGCGGTTTCGTAGTAAGTCTTGGCTCCGACTTGCCTTCGATTTCTGACGGTTTTGTCGCAGACTGGGTCTCTCCATTGCGCTTGCTTCCTGCGTCGTTGGTAGCGGCTACTGATGCGAACGATCTCGGATTTGATCGTCGGACATCAGTTGAGTTGTGACTGGTTTTCCGCAGCTTAACAGTTTGATCATGGTTGCCATCTCGAGAGTGCTTCGAGTCAGTCGACATTCTCAATGGTGGACGTGTGTGGAAGAAGATTTCTTGGCCTAAGCGCCCGCAAACGACTCCAATTAAGAAGATAAGGCCCCGTGATGCAATGCTGCGTTCAGAGCAGCTTGAAATAAAAACATTTTGTAAAAAAAAACATAAAGTAGATAATTCCCCTACAGGGTATTAGGTCGAATCGTTATTTCCGTTGTACGTTGTATGTTGCTTGTCGTCATCTTTGTCTTGCATAAGATCATGAGTCTCTTCCCCCTCCCCTTCTTCCTCCGCTTCTCCTTCCTCTTCTTCTAGAATGGCTGCCTCCAACTCATCTTCAGATGGCAGCTCAGCATCTGGTTCAGCATCGTCAAAGATGAAGTGGAACTATTGCCAAAGAATATGAGCAACTAGACAACAGAGTGAAGCAGAATATACCGACATGAGTGATAAGTGCCTTCACCAACTTGTGAGAAAGCCCCATGTTGTTCAATATCATGACAAAGTCATTCTGAGGAGCCCTCAACAAATTTGGGCTAAAGACGATAGCCAGAGCTTCGGCCGTCATATGGTTATACTCTTCAAAATCCGTAACTCTGTCAAGGTGTCAGAATGTGCAAGATACCAAACAAGGAAAAACGCAACTTGTCAAGGTGTTCGGAAACCCTCCGTAAGAGGTCAAGATTAGCTTGGGGAAGGGCTTGCACGACATTGCGAGTACCAATAAGGCGGTCCTCAAGACTTTCTTGCCCTGAGTAGTATAAATATTAATTGTTGAACAGGACAGATTTGAAGATACACACGCATTGCCTCCATTGCATCCCGATAGGATGAGGCAGGAAAAAGAGGTTCCGGAAGGACTCTGAACCAGGATTTCACGAGATCGCAGATCGCATGAATATCAGTAGTAGATTGAATTGGGAATTCCCCTCGGTTGTAGGCATCCTTGAGGCCGTTGATCACCGTGGCGGCGCCCGCAATTCGGTCTGAAGAAAACAAAAATACATCAGTCTATGATACTTTGCAGGTCAAGATACATACAAATTCCGACTTCAGTCAAACCACGGGATTCAATCTCGGACAAACATCGCTGGACAATCAAAGGAATAGTGCCGGGATGAATAGTTTCGCTACCCGTTTCTCTTCGAAGCAAGAATTCGAGCTCAACACCAAACACTGTACATGCATGAAAATTCTGTACTCATGTGAAAGCGTAATCAATTACACACCTGCTTTTGGATCCCTCGAAGCAACAATAGGGTGAGAATGAATATGATCTGCAAGCTGTGGCTTCGGGGAACTTCCAATATAAGTGAGACGGCGCTTCGCCGCAGTATTCGTCACACGGGATATAGTCTCCAACCATTTATCCATCTCGCGTTTGTTCATGGCCTGTAGAAGATAATGTCCCCCGTCCTCTGTGTCCAACTGGAAGGTATACGAGCGTTCATTGTTGATGAATTGAGCAACTTGTGCATCGAGGACATTGATGACAAGTGAAGGCTTGCTGGTCGCAGGAAAATCAAGTTCAGCAGCAGATCTCTTGGGAATTATATGCGGCACGTCTGCCCCAAAGGCGCTAGAGATGGGCCGCATAAAGTTGAGAAAGGCCGACATGCTCTTCTTGTTCCGTTGCTTGTTAGTGTTCGCTATCGGCTTTCGGATTCGCATGGCCTTGTTAAGAACGTCATCGCGACGTTCTATGCGTGTTTGTTCCTGAAGTTTTTCTCTTTGAAGCCTTGTTCGCAAGTGTTTGTCTCGACGATTTTTCTCGACTTGAATGGCGACGATTTTCTGGAATGGGCGAATAGGTTTTCTGCTGGATGGTGGGCCATTCATCCCAGGGTTGCTAGCTTCTCGAGATGCCTCCTCCTTGATTCCACGGAAATCGAATTGAATAGAGGCAACCTCTTTCTCTATGATGTTGAGTCGTTCGAAGCCTCGTCTAATTGCATCTTCCATGGGAGGTTTTCTTTCCGAAGGAATGGACGATACTTTGGTGATAAGATTGCACAAATGTCTGAGGAGTTAAAGTCAATTATCGGTTTAGCTAGACAAATGATTAAACATTACCTTCGTTTGTCAAAGTTGATAAGCTGCTGTCCTTCCCCTGACGATGCATCAAGAACATCCGGTGTAGCTATGATTTCAATCATCCTCTCCAACAACCATCCCATATCTGCCGACAGCGACTCCTGTGATGATGTAGACTGTACAAAGGGTTGATGCAACAGGGAGGGAAGGGAATCACAGTTGCAGTTCCGACTAAGAGACACGCTTTGCCATGTACGGTGATGAAGTCGGATTTCCGGGCTGAGCAGAGCAGATGTCGTAACTGCTTCAACGAAGGAACGAACACAGGGCTGTTCAATCAGCTGGGCCGTTGCTGGTGTTTCGGTATTCCTAAGCCGTGCCAACTCGATTGCTTGTATAAGAAGTTCAATTCTTGCTTGTCTTGCACGAAGGCCTATTCTCGGAGCCACCAACTTCGATATTAACCATTTTCGGATCAGGGTGTAGGCACGGATACAACTTCGGACTCCAGGTGGCAGTAACCGATACAGAGAATCTTGTGAGAGCTCGGAAATCAGAGAAGACGGCTCGACGTCCAATATATGCGAATAGATCGTTTGAATCTCGACCGTATCTTCGTGCATGATTGCCTCTCGATGAGGGAACCATCCTGTCCGGTCTGCTGATTGTACTTCCAACAGATCTGCAGTGACGTAGAGGTCCTAAAAGAGAAATATAAAATGACCATACATAGAATCGAATTAAACGGAACATTACCTCCTCGGATACATTGCTAAAAGCAGCGCTTGCCATGCCGTCCAGGTTCTCGACGAATGCTTCCGGGTCCATTCGATCAAGATCAGGGATATCTCGACCAGCCGTATTCCTCCTTCTCCCGCTCCTCATACCGCCTTGATCTCGTTGGCTTTGGAGTGCAGGTGCAGCAGTTGGTCGTTGAATTTGAGACATGAATGTAGTTCGGACCGCTTTCCTGGTTTCTGATAAGGTATCGAAGGCTTGCTGAGTTGGAAGGAAATCAATTGTCGGTGTAAATTCAGGAGGGCCATCGAGGAAGGAGTGAACGGCACTGAAGAGCTGGACATCGTCAAGAACGTCTTGGGCACCGCTGCCAATCGTCAGCCAATCATGCAAAGTGGTGAGAACTTCAACGCGTTTCGAAGCAGAATTGTACAGATCCGTCGAGGATGGTCCCAATGGATGAGATATATAATTCTTGCGCAATAGCTAGGAAACAAGTTTGTTTACACCGACGTCTAAAGAAAAATAATAAGAAACCCACCTCAAAAAACACCAAAGGGGTTAGGAACGACCTAAATACATTCCACCAGACTCGAGCGAACTCTACTTTATCGAGAGCCAGTTCTCTGGTTTTGCCTTCCCTCAACGTCATCTCGCCGTTGTCGTCCGCCACTGAAACCGAAATATTTTCTAAGCCATGAACAAGGATGTTGACGAGATTGGTCAACGTCCCAGCTTGAACGAGAACTCTCAGAGGGGGGTCTGTCGAAGGCTCAGTAGTTACAAGGTTCGATCTTGAAAGGTGTGTGACAGCAGGGAGAGAGCTGCGACGTGCCATGCTCGTCTTGCGTTCTAGGCCATGGGAAGAACTTGGCTTGACCCGAATGGAAGTATTTCGACTGATGGTTGGTTTATCGGTGTTTAAACCTAGGTCCAGTACAGAACTCTCAGGACGAGAGGGAATCCTGGATGAAGGCCGCGAGTTAGGTGCGGATTCAAATCCACCACTTTGAGTAACCAATAGAAGATTTCCGTCGTATACTGAAATAGCGGTTCCACCATGGCCAAGAATCAATTTCTTCGTAAAGTCTTTGTTCGCGTTGCCGAGGCTGTGTAGTTGTCTGCCAGTTTCCTGCCTGAGTTGTGCCTCCAGACTACGAAGGTACTGGTTCTCTGATGCTTCGCTATCGATTCGACCCCGAATAAGTTTGGACCTGTCGACGAGGGTGAGAGTCGGCAAGGAATCCGGGAAAAGCAGAGGAATGAGGGGGGTATAAGGTGTATTTGATGATGGCTTTGTCCAGAAATAAGGTTCAAACAGTCCCTTTCGGCGTGGTTCTGCTGCAAGCGAGAGGGACATGAACTGATCCACCGTCTGAAACTTGAGAGCTATCCCACCCCGACCCCCACCATCGTTTGCCATCTCCTTCCAGAACGAAACCAATTTTCTAATATCATCATTAAGCTCGCCCTCGCCGACATACTTCCTTGGGCATAACTCAAACGATGTCTTAAAAGTGTCAAACAACTGCACCGCCGTCAACAACGAGTTGCACTTGATCAAAAGTTCTTCGTTCGCCCTGACGACTTCGGCATTTAAACTGTCCCTGGTATTTCCACCCCAGGGAGTCAACTGCGGCTGTTCCACCTTCGCCTCCGCTCTCGTGTTATCCAAGCCCAACTTTCCAAAAATCCATCGTTGAACGATTGCCAAAGCTTGCGGGTCCACCCTCTTCCAGACCTTAGCCAGTCTCGCAACCGGACGCGAACATAGGGCGACCAAAATTGCTTTCCAAGAACACTCGTCTCCGTTAACTCTACACATTTCACCAACTTTGACCCAGACCGAAATAATTTCCGAACGAGTGTGTGTTCGAGATGTTTGTTGTTGAGGACTAGATTGATGATCGTCTTGTCGTGCTCCAGAAGTCGGAGGAGTGTTGGTGACGCCAGACGAAGGCGATGGATGATTTGTAGTGGTTTCGGCACCCAGAATTTGCAGAAGTAACAGTTTCGTTAACCAATGTGGGTGGTCATCTGTTCCGAAAAGAAAATCCGAAGCATCCTTCATTGGAAATTCTTGTAGGTGTTGAGGGTCAGGTTCACGTAGGTCGTCGCCGTCTGACTTCCGTGCAATGAGAGAGTTGGCAAAAATGTGCTCCGGGCATAGCTCCAGCACAGATCGATGAAACAATGTCAGGCTTCTCGCCACGAGGTGGGGATCCAGACAAAGAAAGAGATCCCTGGTCAATCCCTCTTCGAACAACCTGGCCCACGGAAATCGATTAACTGGAGAGGGATGAAAGCCGGGTCTAATATGGTGAGGGTGAGGATGATGATGATGGGGTGGGGTCTGTTGCGAAGGTGTGGAGGACAGGGCTTCCAACAAAGGAATCATTTTCTTGCCGTCCTCCGGTCTAGGAGAAAAGGTGTTCAGATTCGGGGAATTCTCGATAGCATCGTATCCGATCACTGGCGAGGGATGAAACATTCCCTGAATGGATGACGACGACGGCAGGTTCGAGGTACTATAAGTTGTCTCCGCACTGAGTGAAACGTTGGGAATGGTTTCATTTTTCAAGTCTTCCCATCCTGGAGGGTCTGCTGGTCGACCATGGAACCTTAGGTATTCATTCAGAACCCATGCTACACGCGACTTGTGCTCTTCACGGTCATCATCCTTTGAGCCAGACACAAGATAAGAACAGCACCGAGTAAACTCGGTTTCGAATACCAGTCTGCCCCCTGGGACAATGAGCGGCACGCAGAGGAACACAAAAGACGCAAACTCCCGCCATTTTAGTACTCGTTCTTGTTTGTCGTCTTTAACATCCTCCTTTTCTTCGTCGTCATCCTCTCCCGATGGCATTAAGCTGAAAAATGTTGTAGCGAAGACCGCTTCATGGACGAGAGCCTCGAAGGAACCCTTTTGCACTTTCCCCGACTCGTCCTTGATTAAATCAGGATGCGTCCTACGGCCCCAATATGCTCTCTTCTTCCTTCCGGGCAAAGCAGAATGACTATCCTGCTTCGTCATCCATGGTTTTGAGCCATCCCTCTCACTCGAAGCAGACGCAATTTCGACACCCTCGTGATCATCTTCTAAAGACGGTGGAACAAGGCAGGTTGGGAAAAGGTCCTTTATAGCAGCGGTTCTATCGTTTGGGGGCTTGTAGAAATACATTTTTGAGCCCTTCAGCTCGAGTTTAAAGGGTTTCCAGCCCTTCGACAATGGTAAATTCGAGTGGTGATGGAAATTGGCTGGGAGGTCAAAACGATTAACCAAGCCACTGTAAAATACAATTTGCGAAGTTCGTCGAGGATCCATGATTTCTGGTTCCTCGTGTAACGGCTGCTCAGGTTCAATAATGATGGGAGGGGGAAGGAGCGTTGTTTGACGATTTGAAACGGTTGTCAGCGAAGGGCCAGGAATTGGGTCTGCAGGCAATGAAGATTTGTGGTTGATGAATCCAAACCCGAATGATGCCTTTGTGGGCGTACCAAGAACTTGATTCGGATTCTGCTGGCTGGCGTGTCGCAAATCAGATTCGCGATCATGACTGCCACTCCGCTGCGGGCTTTGAGGAAATCGTGGCGTTGAGAGTTTAGAAGGTAATTTTGGCGTGAACGAATGTGAACGGATGTGAACATGACTTTGACCAGCATTCTGCAGCTTGGGTGAAGAACCTTCCTCGATTGTGGGAGAAGAAATGGAAACCGAGAGCGGTGGAGGGCCATTTCGAACAGGAGACGTGTTCGAAGGAGATGTTCTTCCAAAACTTGGAAATGGATGTCTCGCTCCGGGACCTGGAGAGTTGCGAGTTGCGACGGGAGCTGGTATGGGAGCCGATATGGGGGAAACAGGACTTGCATTGCTGCCAGACCTGCTTCGATACTCCGCTATCCTCTCCTGAAAAGAGTGCGATGCAGGAGTGAAACTTTCAGTTGTGATCCTGGTCAAGTCATCCGCCGACCTCGACCATGTCTTTCGCGAAATTTCACGAAGATCACCAAATTGTCGTCCGTTCCGCGCAACCGGGCTTGAGGGTAAGCTGGGGGGATATGGCGAACCTGCCGTTGACAATCCCGGTTTAATAGTCAAATCGAGAACGGATCTGAAGGCAAGGGCATTAGGCCAGAAAAAAAGGTTTTTTAAAGTAGAATAAAGGCAGATATGCAGTGTCATTCTCGAAAATTGACACGTGCAGAGGGTAGGAGACTAAAGAGGGTGGCATAGGAAAAAGGACGAATAATGGTACGACAAAAATACAATAGTAAACTTGCAACAGACCTTGCACCATGGCCACTGTAATTATCAAGAATCGGTCGTGGGTCTGTCGGTTGAGAAATTTTGTGCTTCCTAGCCCCACTACCAAAACTCGGCCTGGGCTCTGACGAGAGTGCAGGAGCCATCTTTGATCCCGAAGCGGAACGACTGAACCATTTCGCTGGCTTTGTCAAGAATTGTGTGAAACCCAGCGAAGGAGAAGTAGAACGCGGGGGAACGGGCGCGTTTGGCGACAGCGAATCAGTTGGGGCACGTTTTGGAGCCATAACTGAGACTGGATCCCCAACCCAGACCGCCAAAAAAGTGACCTCTGTCGACGGCTAGCTTGTGAGTGACACGTACACCTTCCTAATTCCTGGGGGCAGGGTGAACGCAACCAAAGCCAGACAGATAAAATACACACAACGGTTGTCAACAGCAAAAGTTAAAAGATAGAGATGTAACATAACCCAGTCATTAAGAGTCGGGGTTAAGGAAAGACGCGACGACAGGCAAACAATCAGTTTTATTTGGCTTTGTGCGCGGACAGCTCATCTTCTTCCCGCCATGATGCCCAGATCGGTTCCCTCTGTTCTTAAACTCGGGATCCTCTGAATTTCTCACAAAACACATTGGCTAAATTTTGGGGCACAACCTTGGGCGCAAAATAATTCGAACTTGATGCATATTTACATATGGATGGCTTCTCAATTCCACCTGCATTACATTGTACACCACCCGATTCGCTGGAGTTATCTATTGAATCCCCTCAGGCCTCAGACCCGGCAGGCCCCCACGTTGCCTTCAACTCTTCCTTTCTTTGTCGCCAAGGAGGGATCTCCTTTTTTTCCTCCCACCCAGACTCATTTTAGTTCATTGCATGACGTGATGCCATCTAGAAATGAATTACCCCTAAGCTGGTTCTGAATAACATTTTTGTATGCGCGATCTCCGAGATGGATTAGGACTGCGCACGAATAATCCGACGGAATATTATGTTACCGCAAGGTGATCGAACTCCCTTTACTTACAAGTGCTTATCTAGGTTTGACAGATCAACATGGTAAACTGCTAGATGGCACAATCGCGGGATTCTATTGATAATTATTGGGTGACTTCTTGTGTTCTCATTTATTCTTGAACGCCGCTATAAATTCACAGGTATGTTCGCATGTTGCTTTTCACAAGGACAAACGATCCGGTAATGAGTTATGGTGGAAGAAATGCACATCCTAGTCATTCAAATCGTGAGGCCCCTGGCTACGCTGTCATTACCCAAAAGGAGACCTTTTATGACATTGTGCGGGATTGCTTGACACTCGTGCCTGGAGTCGATGATATCACAGAATCCTGTTCTTGTATCTCTGTGAAGTAAATCGTTGGATGGATGAAGGTCCTCACCAGATTGGGATGATACTCATATCTGTCTACAGACCTAAAACCATTCGACCATATATCAATTTTCTCAAATTTCTTCACAATTGGAACTTCTTTTGCCGTGTTACACTTGGAATTACAGCTATCTGACAACGATTGTCTGGCCGTGGACATACAGTATCGCGAGATCAACCAGAGTGCGTGTGCTTTGAAATGACCTGGGCTAAATTATTCCCGCATGAAGGCAATATCCGGAAAACGGGGAGTCCCAACACCGTATCTTTTATTCCCATAATTCAATGTCTGTACAGATAATCGAATCAAGATGTTCTCGAAGACGAGTTTCGACAAACATGGACTCTGCCGGGAAGGGTTTTTTTCCAGGAGCGTGCGTGCGTTTCGACTTTCAGGTAGATGGCACGACATATCCAGCACCGTCGTTGATTCCGTTTCCCCCATGCGCTGGTCGAGTAGGCGGTGTTTGGCAAGTCTCTGTAGCAGCAGATGCACGATCGGACAGAATCATAACTGGTGTAGTCGAGAATCTGGAGGGGGAGAAGGGCATGATTCCTGTAGGCGTCTCCCTTTTTCGGCTTCGCATCTTGCCAAATCGTCACATAGCGCTCGCTCTGTGCCGAGAGTGAGTCGGTGATGTAACCATTATCCTTGACGTGATCGTAAAGCGACCCGATGAAATAACTCAGCATGACGCAGATATTCTTCAGGAAGAGGGCGTTTCAGCAATGGTTCACCGAAGGGCTCGTTAAGAGCCGATTGCCTGGGCTATGGCCTTGGATTTGGTCCTCTTGTATTCCATTGTCCAACCATTGTCTACCCCGTGCTCGTGGAGCAGAGCTTTTGGACATGTATATAGCATTTGGAGTTCCCAACAACCTCCCCACGCTTAAGGAACGTCGAAAGTCTGCGCCTCTGATCTTCTTCGTCTTCTCCGCTCAGACGACGGGAATAGATATCAGCCAACTGAAGATCGAGAACGCCACAGATGGGGATGTCGTGCCCATGGAACAGCTCGGCATAATCCATACGCCCGTCAAAAACGATCTTGGTAGGAGAGGAGGTTTGGATTATATCAAAGACAGGGCGGAAGGGCTTCCGAGTCGTTGGTAAGACTAAGGACAGATGTGTATTACTTATACCCTGGCTCACTACTAAACCTCTAGCATGTTGACTCCCAAGGTTATTCGCTCTATCTTTGATAGAGCTCCTCTCGACACCAGACATCCATACGATGGCCATTACAACAAGCTACTCTCCAAGGCGTTCCCTATGATGCAATTTTTTCCTAGCATTGCTTTCCTGGATCATAATCTCCATACGATGACCATCAATCTCAAATCCACTCCCACAACCCAATTCCCGGTCTTCATCCTCCTCATCGCACCAGACAACACTCCTGTCACCTCTAAAGACGCCGAGGTTGCCATGCTGGAGCTCTTGAAAGAAGCTGATGCGCCTGGTATCAAAGTGATCCATGGAGTGTGTGTCTGTGGATCTCAAGCTGCCTTAAACCAATACGACCGCGAACGTCAAGTTGTCTCGCCCGAGCCTCAAGGACAGGTGCATTTTGATCTGGATCTAGCGACGGAGAGCGGGGCCGAATGCTTCAAAGAGGTCGCAGAACACGTTGAGCAGATGTGCCGAGTGCTCGTACCTGATTTGGAGATTTTTCCCCCTTTCGGATCCTAAGTGATCAGCATCTATACTTTACTTGCTTCAATTTTTCACTTGCTGACTATCTTTTAGAGCCAGAAGTCTGGCAGTCATTTTGTTGTGTATTCTTGCGAACCCAGCGTCCGCCGTCTGTATTCATTCCTGCAATGACATCCATTGTAAGCTTTACATAATTTGGGATATTGAGAAATGTGCGCAGAAGAAGTTCTCTCCAGCAACGCTATTCAATCGTCTCATACCCTCTAGTCCTTCCGCACCTCTACAGCATATGATCCATGTGCTCTTGTCCGTTCGACTGGACCATCCTTCGGCGGCATTTTTCCTGCATCGTTAATCCTCGCCTGTTCATCTCGAGCTCGATGGTATGCGCTAGTTTGATCGCTGATTTTGGTATTTGTTTTACATAAAAGTTCCTGAATGAATGTTCACGGAGGTAT
>Ga0307517_10003524_pt1 | contig 24326 bp, 25 predicted proteins | sample 23_EM_MG_FD_194515 | JGI IMG/M metagenome (GOLD analysis project Ga0307517, IMG submission 194515) | Populus trichocarpa ectomycorrhiza microbial communities from riparian zone in the Pacific Northwest, United States - 23_EM | ecosystem: Host-associated > Plants > Roots > Unclassified | place... | reverse complement strand
TATTACGATATTCTTCTATTACTTTATCAAACAATTCTTATTGAGCCTTCCTGACCTATATTCCGTTGTCGCGAATATCCTCGGCCTAGTTAGCTCGGAATCCTACCGTGTTAGCTACCCCGTAACAGAAGGTCTGTCGAAGTCTGGTGGCTCCTGCTAGCCAGGAGACTGGTTTAAATACAAAATCCAAGAGCGATAGCCTTCCTGCAATCGCGACCATCACCAGTAGCTGCGCACATACTGGAATCCTGTAATCCTGCAAGACCAAAGAAAGAAACAAAGAAACAATGCTCAGCCTTTGCCAGTGTTACATGACCATTCCATACCCGGAATCTTAAATATAAACTTCCAACAAAGCAAACTAAACATAGCAATACGATAGCATAGCCTATCTGATTCAGAGACAGTGGCGGAGCTGAGATGAAATCAAATAACCTAAATATAAATCAACTAAACATAGGAGATCCTGGACTGCCAGCTCCTGTGTACCGTTACCGGAATATGTACACTTGTTACATTTCCCTTATTCTGAAAAATCAACCATCATTCCAAAGTCCTCACTGTCCTCAGCGCTGGGGTCGGTGTGCCCTAGGAGGCTGTCGTCATCTGTTGGGAAATAGTCCTGTTCAGAGCTGCTAGAATCATATTCCTCATCATCATAGGGTTCCCAGAAGTCCTCAGGGCAATCGTTTGCTGTGCAGGGTGTGGAGGAAACTTCCATGGGTTCCCAGGAAGCTTTAATGTAGTGGGAGGTAATCTGGGGCGTCGGTTCTGCTGGGTGGTTAGCGTCCCAGTATTCCAGTATGAGTTCCAGGGAGTGGTCGAGGTTCTTGATAGGTTCCCAGGAGTCGTCAGCTCGCTCATAGCGTTTCTAGTGTACGAGGAATTCGTGCCTGTTGTTCTGGCGGCGGTAGTCGAGTATCTGCTCTGCTTCCCATTCTTCCGCATTGTCGATTAGGATGGCTGCTGGCTTATCCATTCTGCGGGACTTGAATCTATCAAGATCGTTCTCTCTGTATTCCTTTAGGGAGGTGACGTGGAAGTAGGGTTTCAGGCGGGCCATTCTTGGCAGGAGGGGTAGCTTGTAGTTGTCTGTGTCAGGTAGATGTTGTAGGACCTTGAAAGGTCCAAAGCAGCGTGGTTCTAGCTTCTTGGATCGTCCAGGAGAGGAGGTATAAGGGCGGCCTCTAACAAGAACTCTGCTGCGATTCTTGAAGGGTTCCATTAGGGGTTTGCGGCGTTAGTAAGCCTGGACAGTCTGGCGGAAGGTAGCATGCTTTCGGGCCATGTCTACTTCCATTCTCGTTGCTTCATCGGCGTTTAAGATATCATCCACAGCTGGTACTTTGCTGGCGGATCTCTGGACAGGGTTGAATATCTTCCAGGGGCGTCCATAGAGGGTATGGTATGGCGAGATCCCGAGAGATTCATGGGGTGCGCCGTTCATGGCTGCTGCAATAGCAGGCAGGGCACCGGACTAGTTGTTTTGTCTGGGGTTAACGAAGTTCCTCATTAGCTGTTTGAGGGTGCGGATCCTTCGCTCAACCTGGCTATTTGTTTGGTGGTGGTATTGGGTCGCCATCCAGACCGGGATACCCAGGGACTTCATCATTTGTGACCAAAACTTAGAGGTAAAGCGAGAGTCCTGGTCAAGGACAATACCGAGAGGGAGGCCGTGGACATTGAAGATAGTACTGTTGAGTTTCGTGAAGATCATCTCAGAGGGAGAAGCGTCCTTGAGTGGGATCAGATGTGTGTAGGAGGTAAAGCTGTCCATAATGACCATGATAGATGTATAGCCATCGGATTTGTTGAAAGGGCCAGCGAAGTCTATGGCTAGTGACTGGTAGGCTTCGTCAGGGTCAGAGAGGGTGAGGGATCGTCCATAGGGTATGGTGGTGGGCTTGTTGTTAATCGGGCACTTATCGCATGACCGACAGTATAGGACAAAGTCCTGGCGCATCTGTGGCTACCGGAAGAAGCAAGCCGCATAGGGGTAGCATTTGTAGGCTGAGAAATGTCTGAGGCCTTCATGGCCAGTCTTGAGGATGAAATCCCGAAGGGATACTCCCTTCTCAAGAGGTCTTACCGGTATATAAAGGTTTTCATACCCATTTGTGTTCTGGGCAAGTAGGAGGCCATCGCGGATGGAATAGTGCAATTTATTATTGGTTTTCTTGACCCTGGTGTAGAGGCCATTGTTCTCAAGGGCTTCTCTAACTCGCTGGGCTAGAATACCCATAAGGCGGGAGTGTAGGGCGCTTAAGAATTGGTTGGCATTGGTCGCCTCATCGGAGTCGTAGCCTGCTTGGCTGTACAGAGCACTAAAGGCCGGCGAGGCCATGGGCGGTGTGGCTAGGATTGTATCATTCATACCGAAAGGCGGGAGGCTCTTTGAGAGGTCTGGAATATTGGGGAGCCAGGCCTGGCCTTCTTCAAGGGCTGTATTCGGTGTTGAAGTCCTATCCTGCTCTTTTGTCTTTGTCTTCTTACACTGCTTCCGGACCTTAGGGTCCTTTGGCCCGTAGCCTGCACCTTCTTTGTCATTCTTATGTATTTCACACCCATTGTCAGTGCATGGCATCCAGCTCATTTCTGAGTCTCGTCGTTCCAGTTCACCAGAGATTGGGAGAGTTCTAATATCACCCCAAGACTTGCCAATCGATGTTCTGCTATTGTTGCTGGCTGCGCTTGATGTAGCTGGCAAGGAAGCAGAGACCTTACGCTTCTGGGAGCGGGTTACTGCATTGCTGGTAATCTCGTCCATAAGGTATTCAGGGCGGCAACGACTGATAGAGTCACTGCTGGTAAGGGTGGGAGAGGTTTGGGCTTCGCCTGAGTGGTATATGGCGTCGTCTGATTCATGGCTAAAATCGGTAGAGGAGGCGTAGCTTGTATTGATGTGTAGGGGTTGGGTAGGGTCGGGTAGCTCAAGGCAGTTATAATCGATAGTGGGGTCCTTGAGGCTTATATCTAACGGCCCTGGGGTTCCCTCATAGATTCTCGATAGGTAGTCTGCTAGGAAATTGTTCGCTACTGGTTGGTATTCTATTTTAAAATGAAAGTGACTGATGTGTGTTAGCCATCTCTGCTGTCGTCCATTAAGATTCTTTTGTGTCATGTGTTTGGTGAGACTCTCGTGGTCTGTAACCGCAGTAAATTGCCTGTGTTGCAAATGGGGAGCGAATGCTTCCATAGCCTCAATGATTGCGAGCGTTTCCTTTTGGTGTGTGGGGTAGTTGCTTTGTGATGGCATCAGCTTCCTGCTGTGGAATGCTGCAGGTCTGGCTGCATCTCGGGTTGGTCCTTTGCCTATCCAAGCGCCTGTGCCTGTAGGGGATGCATCGGTAAAAAGCCATATCATATCTGGCTTGTTATAGTCTATCGGTCTAAGGACTTTGTGCTTATGTGCAGCACGCTTGACCGCTTCGAAGGCTGCTTCCTGCAGATCCGTCCATAGCCATTCAGCGTTTCTACTCAGCTCTGTGAGCGGGGCTGTGACGGTGGCGATGTGAGGAATGAACTGCGAGATATAATTAACCATTCCATTGAATCGCTGCAGTTCTTTCTGGTTTTCTGGTCTTGTCCAGTCCATTATGGTCCGGATTTTCTCTGGTGCAGGGTGGATGCCATCATCGTCTATCATATGGCCTAGGATATCGAGTTTAGTGGCAAAGAAGACACTCTTCCTTGGGTTGGCATAATAGCTGGCGTTTTGCAGCTTACTGCAGGCATTCGTAACGTCCTTAACATGCTCTTCAAAGATGTCTCTGAAGACAAAAATATCGTCAATGTTGACTCATATGTTCTTGCCTAATTCGTCATGCAATAGGTCCTCCATAGTCCTCACAAAGGTTGCGGGAGCATTCATGTCTCCTTGCATCATGATCTGGCTGGTAAAGCCGCGGAAGGGTGTCTTGATTATGGTGTACTTTACGTTATCTGGATGCACTCTGGTCTGGAAGTAGACGTCCCTGAGGTCTATATTGTTCCGGAATCGTCCTCTGGCTACGGAATTTAGTATAGTATTTTGTTCTGGGATCTGTGTGTGGTCGGCCTGTGTGTTATCATTCCTGAAGTGGAGGTCTACGAAGGGGCGGATTCTGCCATCTGGTTTGGCTTCCACAAACATGCTGGCTCCTCCGGGCACACTGGTCCTATGGAGGATACCGGCGGTCATCTGCTTATTGATCCATGCCTGGTATTTGGGGATCAAGGCTGGTGGTGCTTTGAAGATGGGTGTCTTTAAAAGCTTCATCGGGCCTATGCGGCTTATCCTGTGCATTATCTTGCGTACTGGTAGCAGTTCCTCAGGTAATTCTTTGAAAAATACCTTGGGGAACATTGCCAGGAAGTCTGGTACTTCCTGTGGTTTTGTCATGGCTGATCTAGACTCTCTAGATTTTCCATCCCAGGTAACTCTGACCTTGTTCTGGGAGAAGTAAATGCTGTTCTTTTGGCAATCGATAACCGCTCCTAGATTTATGAGATCGTCCATACTGATGAGGATATCATAGTCTGATACTGGCGTGACCAGCATAGACAGCTTGTTGACTCTCATCTCTCCTAGCTGAATCATAACCTCAACAGAGAGGTTGCTAGTTGAACACAATCCTTTAACTGACATCTTCAGAGTGACGGGGTTCTTCCTAGCTATGTAGGGGATGTTGTGTGTTGTAACGAATTTGTTGGATATTAGGGTACCGCCAATGGTACCTGTATCTGCGAGGGCTCTGGCGGGCCTGCCATTGATGTTGATAGTGAATTCGAGTGCCTGGAATGGCCTAGCTTTGGGTGTGCCTACTGTAGTTGTGTAGGTCCTGACATAGCGGCTGCCATCTAGCTCCTCTGGGCTGTCTGTATCGGGCTCATATTCGCCTTCGCTGCTGTCTGGGCACTCCTCAGAGAGGCGAACATGGTTGGTCTTGACTTCTTTCTTTGGGCACTCATTGGCCATGTGTCCGCTTTCGCCACAGTAGAAACAGGCTCCTTCTGCCTTGCGGCGATCGATTTCAGCCTTACTGGGCTTGTTGGATTTGGTATAGGTCCTCGTCTTAGCGGGGGCCTTTCCTTTGCCTGTGTTCCTGGGTCTTGGTGTGGTAGAGGGTTTGCGGTAGGTATTCTCATTCTTTGGTGTATGGGGTTTGCTGCTAGAAGTCTGGCTTCTATCGCTGCCTTTGTAGGCGCCAGTTGAATACATGGTAGCGTCATAGCGTTCTGCCACAGCCACCATTTGGTCCCTGGTATCTTCTGGTCTGAGCTGGGGCTCAACATTGCGGCGTAGTCTAGAGTCCATAGCGTCGAGGAATCGCTGCTTTTGTGCATAGACTGAGATCGATCCAGCTGGAAGGGATCCTTTGAGGTCCGCTAGCTTTCCAGCTATCTTCGTTATGCGTGCTGGCTGTCCCCCTGCGGTCTGGCTGACATTCTGCCACTTGTGGTAGGTGTCATCAGTGTTTGTAGAGGCTTCGAATAGCTGCTGTAGGCGTTGTGTTAACTGCGCAAGGTTGAGGTCCTCTACTTCTCTGTCTAGTGTCTGATATGCGTTGTTGCCCTTGCATCTGTGTAAGCACCATAGTAGTCGGCCACCCCAGGGGAGTCATCATTTATTCCAGATCTTGCTAGGTGCTTCTTGACTATTCTAAGCCAACGCTTGAGTATGTCTGGTTTCAGGTCTTCTCCTTCACCACTAAACATAGGCGGTTTGGGGAGCTTGGGAGGAGGCAGCCTGGCCGGGCCTGGGTCTGCCATGGTGCCTGTAGGTGGGTCTGGGGCTGGTGGATCTGGTCGTTCAGGGTGCTCTCTGCCACTCCTGGATCTCGAGGGTCTTTCTGGTGTGTGTGGGATGAAGATGCCAGGTAGCGATTGCTCTCTATGCTCTCGGGAGGGCGCTCTAGTTGGAGTCTGACGTCCAAAGACTCCTAGAATGCTGGGTGCTCGCCACCTGCTCGTAGTGGGGCGTTCTGTTGTGCGTTCAGTTTCCGAAGTTTGTTGGGCTGCTGCTCTTGCTGCTGCTCTTTCCTCAAGCAGCCGGGCTTCTCTTTGAATGACTTCCTCTGCTGTAAGGTTGTGGTCTTCGTCTGAATCTGTATCTAGATCTCCTGCGAGGAGGTGACTGGTTCTTGCTGGTGGATGTCCTGAGCCTGGCTTGGGCCCAGGGGTTGGTTCCTGTGTGGTTGGTTCTGGGGTAGTGTCTGTGGGTTCTGCTGAAGCAAGATTGTAGGCCCTACCGGACCTGGTAATGCTTCTGCTCCTGCTTTCTGCTATTGTGAATGTAGCACCTGAGCCGGGAGTTCCTTTCCCTGCCGCACCTGCTTCTACCCAGTTATCAAGATACTGGGAGGGTGATCAATCCTACCAGGCTGCTCGCAATCGTGAGAACAAAGGGTTTTCACCTGCTGTAGGTGAAAAAATGTAACAGGTTTATTCCTGTCCAACGAAAATAGAGTAGGACCGGCGATAGACCTGCTAGCGCGGGTGCTAAGGCAGGCTTCAAGGGACCGGAGGTAAGAGATAATAGTTGAAGGACAAATAGAACTCAGGGATTGCCCTTCAACCAAGTGTATTCTTAGACTGAAGGTCAGTCGAAGTCTGCTGTCTCCTGCTAGCCAGGAGACTGGTTTAAATACAAAATCCAAGAGCGATAGCCTTCCTGCAATCACGATCATCACCAGTAGCTGCGCACATACCGGAATCCTGTAATCCTGCAAGACCAAAGAAAGAAACAAACAAACAATGCTCAGCCTTTGCCAGTGTTACATGACCATTCCATACCCGGAATTGTAAATATAAACTTCCAACAAAGCAAACTAAACATAGCAATACGATAGCATAGCCTCTCTGACTCAGAGACAGTGGCCGAGATGAGATCAAATCAAATGACATAAATATAAATCAACTAAACATAGGAGATCCTGCACTGCCCGCTCCTGTTTACTGTTACCGGAACATGTACACATGTTACATCTACATTTCTCGCCTTTATATTGAAATCCCCTATGGCCTCACCCTGTCCTACATGGATCATTTTGCCCTCACAGCCTCTTCGACGTCCTATCGTCGCAACATTCAACTCCTATAAAGAGACTTCTGCCTGATGAAGGCCAGGGGCTCGCGACTGGGTGTTGGGTTTTTGATCCCCCAAACGGAACTGATCCATTGGAGAACGAAAAGGGCCTGAGAACCCACCTCCCAAGCCACCATCCACGTAGATGGGTCGATTTTTAGATCCCAACACCAGCTCAGGTGGTTGGGATACCGGTTACCCTCCTTTGCCACCACCCTCCACTTCACCAACTGCCTGACGAAGGTCCAGGCCTCCTTTGTGGCCATCAAACAGGTGTCTCCGCAGGGGATGGTCCTCCCCTCCTTTCTATGCTATCGGTTGGCTTCATCTGTGCTTTTTCCCATCCTCAGTTACAGGGGGACGTCTTCTCCCCTACGGTCCATATGTTGGGAAGGCTTTCAGACTTCTGGCACAAACCCCAAAGGTGGTTCACAAATTGTTTTACCTGCATCCCGACTGACATTCTGGCCGTTGAGGCCTGCCTCCCACCGCTTGACCTGCTTTTTGCTTACAAGAGACGTCTGGCGAACCTGAGAATACTCTGCTCGCCCACGGAAATCAACCCGGCAATGGATCGGCTCCCCCCTTCTGTACAGACTCCGTGGCTCTACCGCCACACTCACGACCATAGGATCCTCCTTAGGGGTAATGCGGGCAGACGCCTCCCCCTCCTGTGGCGCTAGCTGTGGCCCCCCTCTAAGAAGAGGGGGCACCTGCCTTTAGATGCTGTCTCCCATTGTCTCCTCTTTTTGCTAGGCCCAGAGGGGCTTGACCCCCTCCCCGTCACCTCACCTACTCTCCGAATCTTTTCCTGCCCGGCCTCCTGGGCGCTCCTACCCTCAACTCAAGAGTCGCGGCTGCGACATCCTTATGAAGGTGTGGTATGCCACGTCCCCCGCCCCGCTTAGATACTCTTACAAACCCTCGCTTAAACCCCATCCGCTCATAGGTCCCAAGAATGTTGATACGGGGAGGCCGCATCCGGCTAGGTCTGGGAAGAGCTACCTCTGAGCCCACCCGACCTGGGATGATGACCGCCCTACTACCTGCCCAAGATGCAACGTAAGCCTACAGACCTTCGACCATGCCGTCCTCTCCTGCCCCGCGAGGGAACTGGAACCCGCAAGAGCCCGCCACCTTCAGGGGGTCTCTGACCTGGGTCCCAATGCCCCCGTCTGGTCCCGTGCCTTCCAATTGTCCACACTGGCCTGCTTCATGAGGTCAGCCCTGACCGTATTACCCCCGGGCATGCTTTCATGCCCCAGGTCATCCGCCAGCTCAGTTTCTTCCCGCTCCTTCGCTGTAGTTTCCTTTGGTTATTTTATGTCCTCTCAGGAAGGTGAGTTAGTGACTCTGTAAATGTTTTTCAGGATGCCAGTTGTTTCCGCTGGTTGAAAGGAGGGTTTTCTTGATTTACTTATTATGACTTTTGCACCCGCGTGTGGGCCAGGGACCAGTATGGACCCTTTTGAACATGACCGGTGCTGGACTTTTTCCTTTCTTTATTTCTTATGGGTTTTGGGTTTTGTTTTCACCATAGCCAGCGCTTTATAAATCCTTTTGTACCTTAACAACAAATATATAATATAAAAAAAACAAAAAAAGAAAAAGTGCCCTGGTGGGTGAAATCATCTCTCTCGTCCGCTGCACCTCAAGCGATAGAAATCTCAACACCATCGGAAATCATTGTGAGGGTGCCCTCAGCCACTGATCTCCCCTGCACATGGCGACTGCTCGGTGGGTTGTCCCGCTAGCGTCCTTTTCCTCTCTCTGGGGTCTTGGGCCACACCTGCCAGGGGTTATGAATTTTGTTCTGGTTCCGTTCTGTTTTCGTTGAGCACGCTGGCATTGACGTTCCTACCTCTTACCCAACACTTCGCGACGCACCTTGCTTCGTATTTTGCACTGTCGGCAACACGCCTTCCGCAGTCAAAACACGGTCGGTAGTTTCGGAATATCGGTCTCGTCATTGCCCTGGTGGCCATGCTCTCTGGTATTGCACTCTCTCCTGAGTTACTCAGTCGGTGTAGTCGGGGTTCAAACAATCGTGACCATGTCACCATCCTGCATGTTCGTACTTCTCAGTTGTTTGGCGAGCCTTCATCAGCAAAAAAACCACTTACTCCAGAGGCATAGGGCCCGTGTCTGGACCGCGTTCGTCCGCCCTATTCATTCCGTGCATCCTGAACGTCTGCCTTTGCTTCCTGTGCGTCCTGCGCGTCCTCAACCTCTGGGCGTCCTAGGATTGCACCTCATGCACCTGGTGCCTCCCAACACCCTTGTTCCCATCCTTACCACCCGGCACACTTGTCACGGCCTGATTCATTCCGAACACCCTCCTTCTCTCTCTTCTCACCTGGGGGTCTCTTGAGTATACCTGCCAGATTCTGGGAGCACGATGGCCTAGATTCCTCCGGCGACGCCCCATAATGCTTGCAACACCCTACCCTAACTCTAGGCGGACTCCTCCCCTCATCCGCAGCCTGCCGGCGCCCTTCCCAGACTCTTCCCCTCGTCCACATCCTGCCGGTGCCGTTTGCAGACTGTTACCCTCATCCGCACCCTGCCGGTCCCACTACTCAGACGCCTATCTTCGTCCCCTTTTACCCTCTTGATTTCAAGCATAGCCTGTATATAATTTTAGATATTTCATTAAGGGTAGTCTGCTACACTCTCGTGGCCGAGTTGAATCTGGGCACCAGGATGGGAATTGCCATCTCACGTGTCCGGCTTCAACTCGGCCGCGTGTCTATTATACACAATTCTGTAGTCTAATCCACAACATATTTCACACATCCGCCCTACTCTCAAGGCCGAGATGAATTCTGGCCCCCTGGTGGCAATTGCCATCTTAAGCGTCTGGCTTCAACTCGGCCGCGTGCGTATTATACACAATTCTGTAGCCTAATCCACAACATATTTCACACATCTGCCCTACTCTCATGGCCGAGTTGAATCCGGGCACGCAGGTGGCAAGTGCTATCTTAAGCCTCCGGCTTCAACTCGGCCGTGTGCATATTATACACAATCCGGTAGTATAGCATAATCTAATATATTTCAGTAAACATCCGCGGATCAATTTTGTGATTTACTATCTATTGGCCCTCCCTGGTGGGAATTACATGCGCCTGGCCAATGACTGTCCCTATATCAACTATTCGCATCTCTTGACCACAACACTGCTTCCGGACTCGTATATGTCCGCCTGGGTGATGGAATCTACCAGAATTGATCGGATCGAGTACCCGAAGTAGTGCTAGACGCCAGACACCAGCGGCCTTGCCGAAGACGTTTCTTATCTTGAAAAGGGCTAACTATTGCGGCACCCCCTGCCCCTGAAGAGATCTATAACTGTTCTCTCCATTGCGGTGGATCCAGACCCAATCATTTCTGGGACTACCACTACGGAAAGCCATTGTTCCTGTGCTCCGGGCTCTGTCAATCTAGAAAACGTCCGTTTCCTGAAAGTCAGCGACCGGAATTTCAAGGTGCATAATTTGCTCTACGGGAAGTAACGCCAGTTCCCTAGGGTCAGAAGACTGCGGATGGTCACCCACTACAGCCTGCTTGGTAAAATGTAACATCTCCTCCATTATGTTCCCATAATCGATGTTTGAGGTTGTGCAGAGCTCGGTCAGCGTGATGACCATCTTCTTCCGGCCTTTGAGAATTCTCCGTGGTGCAGCCGCTGTTTCCCTCCCTGTAGCGTCTACTGCGCCCACATTTTCTGCCTTTTAAAGAACGTCTAGTGTCTGTAGCCTCATTCCTAAGGCATGCTGGCGGCCATAGTGTGACAAGATCTGGCAGGCAGCTTTATTTTTGTTTGACCTGCAGTAGCCCTCTTTGATTTGATCCTTATGTGCTAGCTCACCGATCTCGGTGGAATACATTGATATAAATCCAAAACGTCGTAAGTGGGAGGAAAAGTGACTAAGATAGTGCATTTTGATGAAGTTGAAGTGGCTTTCCCGGCAGATAAAATCCGCCCGCTGATTAGCCCTCTAAAGTCTCTCTTGATCCGCCTGTCGATGCTGTTAGGCCGCAGTGGTACGGCAAATCTCACAAGCACGTTCATTGGCGATTAGTTCCCATAACTCCTGATCCTGGCGGTTAGCTTTCGCACGGGTAGCTTTCGTGGTACAGAATTCAAGGAAAATCGCTTTCATCTGGTGAAATGTCAGCAGATACCTTTCCAGGTAGGAAAGTGTATCTGGTGTATGGCTGCGATATTGGGCCAAGAGGGAGAAATCAACCAGAACAGTAACACACTTCAAGGCAATGTGAAAATCGTGATGCTGAGAAGTGTCCGGATTTCGCAATGTGGACGCCAGTACGGCCGAAATACACCAGCTAAGGTTGTGCATTTCCTTTCCCTGCCATTGTGTGACCTCTTGATAGGCCTTTTTTGGTACACTTAATCTTGGATAAGACGGAATTTCTTTTCAGGCATCGTCGAATGCCTGCTGCTGTTTATGCTTTTTCAGGAACCCTTCTACACATTGTATCATATATGTGAATAGGCCAAGGTAAATGTTGTAAAAGAGGTCAGGCTTGTGTCGGTTGGACGGGTTCACTCTGTCCAGTCAATTGATTCCGCCCTATTTTCACGCCCACCTGGTGAAAATACTCCCGGGTCCTAGCAGCCACTCCCGGCTCAAGCTGCCTAGCTTTCTCTTGATATATGGCGTAGTCGCAGACCTCATATACCTCTCGCGGATTTCCATCAAGCTCGTTGCATGGAACCTCATACTTTGGACATGACTTGCTGCCTATCCCATGCAAGGTCGTATTTTCTGCATGATCCGCAATGCAGGCCGACAGGATGGGAAAACAAAGGCGTGTTTTACCATCCGCACAATCCATAACCATGCCTTCATAGGAAACATAGTGCAAATGTGCGAGGCGAACATCAAGGACAGCTCGCAGAGAATCCGCATTGATTTGCTGTTAGATTTCATTGGCCCGACTTGCTTTACCAGTCAGCTTTCGCGGTACAGGCAGCAATGCGACAAGTACGACTGACATTTTGACAGGGCTGTTTCTCGTCTGGGCAAGGATATTGCCGATAGTCATGTAGACCGGCCAGGCATTCTGGTCCCCTGAAAAATTGATTAGGTGAGTCTAGTCTGACAATCCAATAACAGCTACCACAGTTGACCCGGCAGGGAGAGTATTCTACCAGGCAATGCACTAAACAGTCAGCACTTAAAACAGAGAGCACTTGCAGATGTCTGGACATATTTGATACCTGCGTATCCCACCACCAGTCCGCCGTATGCATCTCTGAGTATACTCACTCCCCACTTGAATTGTATTGCTGCACTGGCATGTAGACTATCGCTGATCTATACGCAACCTGGCGGATTAGGAAACGAACGCAGTCAATCACATTTCGATAATCGAAGGTTGTCGCATGCTGACCATCATCAATTGCGGCTTCCGTCCACACCAGGTAATCACCAAAGGGGTCTAGTTCGTCAAGATGTTGTCGCACAGTATACGCCGAACGGAACGATCTGGCATTCTTACTACCCAATCTGTCGGTCAAGTAAGCGTCAATCTAGGACTTGGCTACCTTGTTCCGGACAAACCAACTTGCTAAATTAAAGTCCCCTTCCGACGACAACGGGCTCCAGGGGTCATTTGTTGTGGCCAAATTGAGCTCTGTATAGTTAACAACATCGCCGAATGGTCTTCCAGCACCTGGAATAATCTCTTGGCTGGATGGGCACCCACGAGTCGGTGGTTCGGATGTGTCCTCCACATCTCAATCTTCTTGCCTATCATTTTTTATCTCGTTTTATGCCCACTGGTCTTCAATCTCCAGCTCGGGATCAGATTCATAGTCTGAATTGTCCAGATCGACGTTTTCATGCCGTCTGAAAGTGGTCAGCTGCAGTCAGCCCTGGTCTGCAGATGCATAGACTCGGAGGGATAGAACAATATCAAGATGCATTATTTGAAGGTGCTTTTCATATGCAGCTGCCTGTTGATAGGGTCGCCTGCAATAAGGACATTTGGTTGAGTTTGAGGTCATGGTGTTCAAGTGTGGTGTTTTTCTTTCAAGTGGTCTAAAGGAGCGGACGTGTGCTAATGAGATGAGACGGCCTGCGGGTGGGTTAGTCTTTCAAGGACAAAAGCAGACTTCTTTCAACAGGCGGGAGGGTAACTTCAAGCTTGTTTGATAGGATGGCAAACAGGTCCGGACGTTTAAACTGTCATTCACGACCATTCACTCTGACGATCAACTTGTGAAATTGAACTTCGAGGTTGATGCGCTGCTATTGACGGATAGTTCGGTCGTCTTCTCAATATGGAAGGTAGATGTTTACGATGGTCTTAGCTTAGGGTTACGGCTCCTGTGCGGCTCCGTTGCGGCTTAAAAGCTTAGGTTGAGCTTACCCCCCCTTTGTGTGTGTATCACGTGACTTTTCAAGATCCCAATATTCAAGTTTGTACACGGCACGATCCTGCGAACCCACCATCCTCATGCAGTCTATGAAGCTCACCCCCCCCTCCCTCATCCATCATCTCTCCATACTCCTTTACTGAACCACAATCAGCTCCTTCATCGATCCACACATCCATCCTAATGGAACCCATTGACATCAAGCTCAGCGCAACTTCTTACTTGTTGGCGGTACCACTAGTATATCCTCAGCTTAATTCAGCACTACCTATCTATGTTTCCCTAGCTAATAGTCTTCTCACAGCCATTTATCGTCCACAGAATCTCTTCTATCATCTTCACACTCCTCTCATCGACCGACTCCTGTTATCATCCGCAGACTCTTCATATCGTCCCCAGAGCTCTCCAATTGTCCGCAGAGCTCCCCAATTCTCCGCAGAACCCTCCCTTATCATTCGGCCGGCCGACCCTATTGTCATTTCTCTATCCAGCGCAAAAAACTCAGCCCCTAAGCTAACAAGGCCCCGTTAAGAGCCTGATTCACCTACAAAGAAATGCCGGGCCATGAAAACGATGGTGATGTTTCCTGGTGTAAGTATGTCTGCCGCAACCTGAAACCAGGCATTACGAATAAGGAGTATAGTAGCTGGCGGACTGGCATGAAGCGTAAGATGAAGCAAGACAGAATCCCAAGCTGGAGGCAGAGAACGGACGCCCAATGGGCCGCCATTCAGGCAAATTCTCTAACTCTCGCACCTGTTGCTACTCCGGGAGGCGGCAGGGCTGCACTCTGGCAGACGGACACTGTTCGAGGCTGAGGTTTTACAGAATGCCTCGATATTTTGCTGACAGACGTAGCAAAAAAACATCGGAACACTCTGGAAAGCGTAACCGGAGCACGAGGTGCTCCCATTCTGGACCCTCCCATTCTGGCTGGAAATGATCGTGAGTTGTCTCAATGAGTCCGTATTTAATCTGTATACTCAATGCTAACATGTCGCCTGCAGATTTGGCCAACCCGCTCAGCGTCCGCCTCGGCATAGAGGGGCCGTCCAGTTCGCGCCCGGGTGTCCCCAACCCTCCTCGATTGGACAAGGTCTCATGGCAGACAGGGGAGCAGGTTTACTGACTGGAGATGGCTGAGCCCACCTTTGACAAGCTCCTAGAGGAGATAGATAGGGTCCTAGAACGCGGATATGGATATCGGGTGCTGGTTGGTGCAACGAGAGAAGCTACCCGAATGCTCCGGAACGATCCTGATGAGCCTCTGGTGCGTGGTGAATGGTCCCACCCCTCAGTGACCGGGATGTCTGCATTTGGTGGTCAACAAATACACTAAACAAACCAATGGATCTACTTTTCTATGGCCATCGTCAAATAGCGGATGAAGACGAGACTTCTTCTCCGGTCAGCTTATCGTTCTCACATCGAAATAATAGAGGTCCTTCTCCTGACACGCCACAAAGTAGTGATAATGATAGCTCAGAAGACGGCATGAACCCAGAGTCATCCGCGGCTGCTGCAAAGCGAGGCAGTAGGTCGACCAGGATGAACAGCAGGAAACAGACTGGCATGGTGCGGCGTAGTGGCCCAGCAGACGTCGAAGAACCGGCATCTGACTACGATTTTCTTCTGTGGTCAGCACCGATCCGGCCAGCGCTTTGATTCGGGCCTTACCACCCAATATCATGCCATCTCCTAGTACGCAATCTTCTTACCCACGGGCTAACTTAACCAACTGTGCTTTGCGGCCTAGCCAACATACGGGAAGGGAGACTAATATCGAGGAAGTCTCTGAGCGAGCTACCTGTACAGTGAATACCAATGGCAAGCGTGACCGAACAGCAATGGCCGAATCTGATAAGCCAAACGGTCCGGCCGACTCTGTGGAACCCCCGAGCACGATTGGCTGCACTGTACCCACAATTCAACCCACATTCATGGTTGAACAGAAAATACCCCATCCGGAGGCCAACCAAAGTCAGCTACCTCCTGTCAGGCTTAGTCCACCTGATAGCACTCCTTTGTTCACTTCCAATCTCAGTGACAATCTCCCGGCTGCGGCCTCTGAGCAGATCCTGGTGGAAGCATCAGCCCAGCATCTTGTGATGCTGGCCTCAGGAGCCAGGCAGCATGAGGACATGTTGGAGGAGAAACAAGTCAGTACACGCGAGAGGGACCATTACCCTGGTGATCCGCAGTCCGAATATGTTCATGTGGACATACCGGTACCACAGGCTGCCCAAGAATCCAACCCGTCCACCCTTCATCTGCCCAACATGAGTCGCAGTGGATCCTCTACCCCCGGTAAGTTACGGTTACAACTATCAGGTTTTCCAGCTACTATGTTAGCAGCTGGTTTTCCAGCTGCGCCAGCAGAAACACATATTTGGAGCCCTCTCCAGTCTGTTTCTGTTGTCGCTTAACCTTTACCAACAAGGCTAGACCGTCCTTGCTCCAAATATCTAATATAAGCAGGAGGTGTAGGGTCTTTTGAAGTAGTCTACCGATACTAGCTAACTGATGCGGAGGCGGATGCTTGGACTTTTCTTTTTTGTGGTGTTCATTTTCCCTTGTGGCGTTCCGCGGATTGTTCCTGTCCTTCTCAGTCTTTTTCCATTTCGGATTAGCTCCCGGGGGGTAGGCCGGCGCACCCTGATCTGCGGATCCTGCTCGGACAGAGTATCGAGATTTCCTTTTTTATATTTATCATTTGGGGTTTAGCTTGTCCAGTTTTGCTAGCCGTCCGCATGCTCTTCTCACCACACATTTCTCTTCTGGATTAGCTAAGTTGTGTATGGCCGACTAGGTTTGTCCCTATCTAATGATGTCTCCACACACTACTTGTTGAGAGTGGACACTGCTTGTTTTTCTTTACACTTTAGACATTTGTTCTTTGCATCTTGGATTTTGGTTTTCAGGGTGTTTTTTTTTTGTTTTGGTCGTAATTTCTTTTTTTGTCTTTGTTTGTAGCTTGTTTTCCTTTCCGGCTTGAGATGCTTGCGGTGGAAGCTTTGCAGACCATTTCTCCCACATGTGTTTTTGGTTCGGAGTTGGCCCCTTGCTTATCTTTTTACGTCCTATACCTAATTTGTCAAACATGGGAAGCACCATGTTTCTTCTGATATTAGTGTTCTGCGCTCTGAGCGATAGCTTAAACTCATTTGTTACAATATCCTTGGCTGACCTACTCAAACTAGATTAGTTCGCGCATTCTAAGAAACAAGCTTGAAGTTCCTCAATATCATGAACCTTAAATACATAAGATTCGTATTGTAATGCAGTGCACGCCCGGCTCGAAGACTGCTATCTCGGGTGCCAATTCCAATAACAGGTCGCAATTCAGTTGCGGGGATGTCTTACCCGGTTATGGAACATGAAAGCGAGTGACATGTGGTGCACCGCTGTAACAATCCTATCATTAGGTCGTTAGGCAACAGGCAACGATACTCGATTCCTAGGGAGAGCAAGGCTTCTCGTCTTTAATAGGGTGTAGGGAAATAGTATCTCTTCAGATAGTACGGAACTGGCTTGCTTGTCTGAGCGATCCGTTGAAGGATACTATCTCATTAGATAGTAAGATGGGTGGATTATTGTGCTTGATAGGACTGTCACAATAGTCCTATGTTCGAGCAGCCCGTCGAGACTATCACAATAGTCTCCGGGTTCTTGGAGCGTAGGATCTTGTATAGGAGAAGTATATCTGAAGAGAGTAGAGGGTAATCGTATTGCAATATCTTAAGTAGAGAAAAGTACTTAGATGGTTGCGTGATGATCCTATCCCTTGGTCGTTTTTTTTTTTTTGGTAATCAATTCGTTATTATGTTTAAAGGTACAAAAGACTCATGCAGCGCTAGCTATGGAGATAAAAAACCTATAAGCAAACGTGATCCCGCCTGCTTCACCTCGACATGGGAAAAATCAAACACCCCGAATCCATAGGAAAAGCCCCCCTCGCCTAGCGCCTAAGATAATATACCCCAGACACGTAAGGAAACAATACATAGAAACGTACAGGTAGAGAGACCCAAACCCTTCAGCAGGCTCCCCAAAATAAAAGAAACGACGGCTGTTCGAAGGCCCTTTCGGGGCCCGGGGGAGAGGATAGATGATCGCCGACGCGTGAAAACTCATAGGTTGAGGGCCCACCAAAAACCATGATGTACGGTCGAGGAGGTCATTACATCGATCCCAAGCGTTGGACAAAGCCACGAAGGCAGTGCTATACCACGACTAGGCGTAACCGAGGAAGGGCCGAACGATCGGAGGGGGAGGAGGGCGAGCGGAGCCACCGAGCAGAGGGGATACCAGCCAGGAAGGTGAGCAGTAGGGTGCCAGCCGGTGAGTAGCAGTAGGGTGCCAGCCAGAGGGGGGGAGCAGTAGGGTGCCAGCCGGGAGAGGAGTTTGTAGCAGTAAGGGGCCAGCTTATGGGGCAGTCCGGTGCCAGCGGACAGAACCGGGCGGGGGTAGAGGAAGGATCGCGAACGGGCTAGCCACAACCGACAAACAGGCCATAGCAACGGCTTTTGGGACGACGACGAGACCGGGACAAGACCGTGATGTTACTAACCGAGGCTTTCCCCATCAGAGGTACAAGCCCAGCAAGCCGGGGCCTACTTTGACTGAGAGTCCGACACCGTAACGCCGAGCGTGAGCGTAGCGAGAAGCTTTCCGACCGTGCAAAATCCTAAGCGAGGTGCAAAGGAAGTGCGGGGTAAGGGGGAGAACCGAACTTCATGAGCGGGTGTCAACGATGAACGGGAACAAGAACCCCAAGGAGAGGGGGCCGAGGCCACAGAGGAGGAGGGTAGATGGCTTAACGTCAACTCCTAGGCAGTAGCCATCGTGGGAGAAGAGAGGTGGGTGGGGGATAGTGACGATGATTTCCCGTGGTGTTGAGATTTCAATTGCTGGAGGTGGAGGAGAGATGGTTCGTGTGGTATCTCTTCATTGTTTTCTTTTCTTTTTTTTTTTTTTGTAATCATGCGTTCATTGTTTTTAGTTACAAAAAGCCTCATGCAGCGCTAGCTATGGAGAGAACAAAACCTATAAATCAAAAACATAAACAAATGAAAGTTACGGCACCAGTTAAATATCCACTATCGTGCAGGTTTCTCCTCCGCCGGGCCAGCGGCCACTTGGAACAAGGAAAGTACAAACTAACAACTTAGGCGTCTCGGAAGGAAAGCCTAAGTAAAGACAAAGGAAAGAAAACCCAACGACCTTATACCTCAGCTAACGAAAAAACACGAAAAACGGGGGGGGGCACGATGGGGGGAGAAAGAAGGGGCAGGGGGGAAGAGGGGGGAGTGGCTGGCGGGAACATCGAGGGGGGAAATCCCGTAGAGATGACGCTTATGAAGGTGGCGAGCCTTTTTAGTACCGGGAGGGATGACCAAAGTGGTGCTTCGGGACCGTCATCGGTAACGCCGTGGAGGAGGCGCGACCTGCTGTCCTGTCTCGAGGGGCAGGATAGGATGGCGTGCTCGAAGGTTTCTGGTTCCAAGCCGCAGCGGGGGCAGGAGGTGTCGGCGTCGGGGGACCTCCAGGTCGGGTTTGCGGCCAGATAACTCTTTCCGGCTCTCATCTGGTGAATCCTCCCGGCGACGAACTTGCCCAGTCCCATAAAAGGTCTCGGCTGCAGCGCGGGGGGTGTCGGTAGTATCCCGGAGCCGGGAAAAGGGAGGCCCACTCCTCGAGCAGGTGCTCCCTTATCCGCTTCTTCAAGGCGGTGTAGGTGTTGTCCATCAGGGACTGGGGCGGGAGGACGGGGGCGGGGCACACGAGGCGGGAGTTGATCATGGGCATTCTAGATAGCCCGAGAGTGAAGGGTATTGTCCTGTGAGCCACCGCGTCTATTGGCAGGTGGTTCCTCATTGGTGGGGTAGGGCGGGGCGTCTTCCAGTGCAGGGGGAGGTAGAACGATGACAGGCCTCTGGTCAAGGCCCGCGAGGAGTCCGGCGTACGATGCGCTGAGAGCGAAGGGAACGAGGGGTGAAGGCGGGCCGTTGCCGGGTTCACGCTAGAAGGGGAGCAGACCACCCTGAGCGCCGCCAGCCTCTGCCGGTGGGCGACCAGGAGGGAAACGGGTGGAAGGCACGATTCTACCGAGAGGATCCCAGTGGGCGTAGCCGAGAAGCAGTTTGTGGTCCATCTTTGGACCTTGCGCCAGAAAGTGTCGAGGCGGGATGTTGTGCCCACACTGGGTGTGAACAGGTCCGCCCCGTAGAGTAGGATAGGGGCCACCAGTGCATTTGCCAGTCTGTGGCATAGGTAGGGGGGGAGGCCCGCACCGGGCGGACCAAGTCGACAAATGAGGGCGAACGCACCCTGAGCGAGGGCCAGGTGCCGTGAGAAGTGTGCAGCGGGGTCAAGTACCGGAGTGAACCAGTACCCGAGCCGCCGGACCGATTTGCCGTGGTGAAACAGCTCCCCTTTGATCTGGATTGGTGAGACGCACCTCGGTGAGTGCCTCTGGCTGGGGGTCCTCCAGTGTATCAGCTCTGTTTTCGCGACCGAGAAGGAGACGCCCAGGCGGGACGCCTTTCTTTCAAGCCTGTCGAATAGATCCTGGAGTCGGCTGATGTTACCACGGTAGGAAAGGGAGGCCACTGTGAGGGCGAAGTCGTCCACGTACAAGATCATCAGACCCCTAGGAATCCCGAAATGCAGTGGCGCAACATAGAGAAGACAGAGGAGCGGTGAGATCGGAGAGCCCTGGGGGGCACCGACGTTGACTGGGGCTGGGGTTCCTGGTGCTCCTTGGAAAATCAGGGTGCAGCTTCGTTCACCTAGATAGGACGAAACCCAGGAAACCAGGTAGGGTGGTATCCCGCCTTCCCTAAGGATTCGGGCCAGAGTTTTGTTGTCGACGTTATCGAAGCCTGCCTTTATATCCAAAAACAGGGAGGAGACCTTGAGACGGGGCCTCTGGAGGGTTCTGACGTCGTTGGTCAGGGTGAGGCATGCGTCGTAGGTGGTGAGCCCTGGGAGCGAACCGCATTGATTGGGATGCAACAGCCCTCTAAGCCGGACGGCAGCGAGTAGGCGGGCTGCTATAATCCTCTCGAGGATCTTCGAGATAGTGCGGATCAGGACGATTATCCTGAAGGAGGAGGGCGATTCGTAGGAGGGCTTCCCTGGTTTGTCGTGAACCACGCCGTTCGAGCTCTTCAGCGACGCGGGGTGGTATCCCAGGAGGACCCGCAGGGCAAGTATATGGAGGAGGATTGAGGGGTTGTTTTTGTTGACCTGTTTCCAGGTAGAGTAGGGTATCCCGTCCGGGCCCGGGGCCGAAGTCGGGGAGCACGTGGAGAGAGGCGCAGCTATCTCGTCTGTCGTGAGGGGGGGAGCCGAACTGTCTGGCCTAAGCCTCGGTGGCGGGGAGAAGGGTTCCTTCGGGGGGAAGAAGTGGTCTAGAAGGACGTTGTTCATCTGTGCCGGGGTTTCTGCCCCGGGGAGGGAGGGGAACCGCGGCTGGGCCCGGCCGTAGGCGAACCTCTTAGCCGTCCAGAGGCTCTGAGGGGTGGCTGCCAGCAGGACTGAGGACCAGTGTTTGTTTTTAGAGGCCTGGATTACTTCGAAATACCCCGCCTTGGAGGTACCCGCAACTTCTTGCATGTGTGGAGTGTCGTGGTTCCTGGCGGCTCTGACGGCCTTGTGATATTCACGACGGAGGATGGACAGGTGGGGGGTCCACCAAGGCTTGGAGTGGTTGGAAGGTCTGGATACCGGCGTGTGCTCCTTCAGGAGAGCCACCAGGCGGTTCAGCGATTCTGACATCCATTCGTCTAGTTGCGAAGATGTGGGGCATGACGGTGTGGCCGGGACCCTGAAGCCCTTGACTATCGGGTCCACGGTCTCCCAGTCCGTCTCCGCCCAACAGGGGCGCGGGGGTTTTTGCTCCGGGGAGGGTGCGGCGAGGGTGATCGTTATTGGTATGTGATCAGACCCCGTTGACGGGAGGGAGGCCTCCCAACCTTTAATTAGGGGGAGGAGGGGGGGGTTTGCAAAGGCGAGATCTATTACTGAGGGGCGAGCTTTGTCCACCAGGGGGAACCTTGTGTATTCCCCTGGGGGGTTGAGGAGGGCGAAACCGGACTCAGCCGCCTTCTCGAAGTACGGGGTCGAAGAGGAGATTTCCCGGTGGGAGAAGTGCCGTAGAGGGTCCGAGAGAGGGTTGTGGATGTTGAGATCTCCCAAAACTAGGAGGGGAAACCCCAGGTCGGGAAAAAGAGTGTCTGGTGAAATGGAGTGGACTCGGTGGTCAGCAGTATTGGTGGAGTAAGCATTAATAATCCTGAAAGAATAGAAAGCAGTCCCAAAAAGAGGCTCATTGGAGGAGAAGTCGAGAGAGAGAACATCGTCCACCCCCTTGAACCTGGGAAGCACCGTGTAGTTGGAAAGAAAAGACATATGAACGTAGGCAGCCACACGTGGCTTCCTAACCGGGGGAAAGAAGGACTTGAAACCATTGAAGGAAGGAAGGTGAGCCTTGTTGACAGGTGGCTCCTGCAAAAGAACTATCGAGGGGTAGCTGGCCGCCTCTTTGAACGACTCAAACAAGGAAAGAAAAACATTCCAGCTCCCAAGGCAGTTATGTTGAACGATGGAAAGAAATGCAGGGGCAGGGGGCGGCCCTTGACGCCGGGGAAGGGGCGTGGGTTGATTATTCATTTCCGGGACGAACCCGACGAGACGAAGGGGCAGGGGTAGGGCTTGGTTCCTCCCAGGGGAGAGGACCACCGAAACCGTGAGTAGTGCCGGGACGCCTGGAGGATCCGGCCGGGGGAGGTTGCCTGGGGGTTACGTCCACCGCAAGGGGACCCTTCCCGGGCGGGGGAGTAGTGGATGACGGATCGCCATCGACCGCCAAATCCATGGGGTCTTAACCGGTTGGTGCGGGAGCTGGCGAGTTGGTTCTAGTTGGGACAGGCGGGGGAGGTCGAGCCGGACACTCTCTGAACGTGGCAGTGTGGTCACCACCGCAGTTACAGCAATGGGGGGGCGAGGGCGCACAACAGGATGGGACTGGCTTATTGTTCCCCCTCGTGGGGCAGGTTAGATTCTGGCATCTGTGAGCCGCGCGAGTATGGTGAAGCGCACAAATGGGGCACGTGGGGTGGGTGGCGGGGCATCGTTGATGGGCTTGTCCGTATCTCCAGCAGTTCTTACACTGGGAGGTTCTGGAGGAGGAGAAGGTAAGTTCGACCTTGCGTTTCTGAGAGAGGATGACGACCCCTGAAGTGAGGGCCGAAACGTTGTGGGGGTCGACGGTGATAACCACCGAAGTGGCCTGCTTGGTCTCCCTAGAATCTCGGCTAGGGTTAAGGTACCTGGCTGAGAGAATCTGGGTCGCTTTGTCGTTGAGGATCGCTTGCTGGATATATGGGAAGAGTTCCTCTTCATCTTGGGGGAGGAAACGAAGGGGGAGGCCGTGAATCGCTGGCTGGACGGCAGTGGGGGCAAGGACGAGGGTGCACCAGGGGTTTTCACCTACTGGGAAAGACTGGTTGAGAGCCCTGGTGAGGGAGTCGAAATAGGGGGCGTACGAGGCGGCGGGGGTGGCTTTGTCGGTGACGGTCAGGGAGACGGAGCCACGAGGGTTGACAGTAGCAGTGAAGCCAAGAGGGAGGAGGCAGTTTGATTCGCGAAGGACGCCAGCGGCGATGTCGGGAAAGGTAGCGGCAATGGTGAGAGCGTCTGGGTGCGGGGACGGGGACTGGTGAGGAGCAAAGAAGCGTCGTTGGGCACCTGGGAGGGAGGGAGGCCCCTTTTTAACAGGAGGGGCGACCGCACTCGCGACTTGTTGGGGGTAAGGGGGCTTCCCAGCTTTGCTCTTGCTCCTGCTTCCCGAGCCTGAGCCGGAGGCAGCTTGCGCCTAAGCGGGGGAGGGGTGGACGTCGGGGTGTAGGTGGCCTGGTGTGAAGGAGTCGAGGTCGTACCTCTCCTTCCGGAACTCACCGGCCTCGTAAGAGTTGGGATACAGCCTGGCGTACTTTTCGGGATCCCCGAACGCCTTGCCAAGCCTCGTATCGTAGAAAGGTATGAGGTATTTAGGGTCGTCAGCGGCGGCTGAAGGAGGTGTGAGTGGTGCACGGCCTCTTTCCTTCCCCTTCCGCGAGGGGGGGGGGCCGGCAGTTGGAGGGGGTTGGGGATTTCTCTGAGGGGGGGGGGCCGGTGGCAGGGTGGCAGGGACAGGGGCTGACACACGATGTGACAGGTCACGTATGGATGCCTGGAGATCGGCGATCCCCGGGGCGGTTTGTTGTTCTTGGGCGTGGGGGAGGTTCCCGAGTTGGGCGGAGATGTCATGGAGCTCCTCCCTGAGGTTCTCGTTTTCCTCGGAGATGGTTGCGACCGCCTGATTTGCCCCGCTCAGCTCGTGTGAGACGGTAACCAGGCCCTGGACAAGTTGGGAGAGGAGGACGATCGTGATGGACTCGATTGGGAGGGTGCCGGACTGCGCGTCGGGGCTGAGGTCCGGAAAGTCTTGGTTGCTGGGCCTGAGGGCGCTCCTCGCCTGAGCGAGTTGCCTCATCATGAACTCGATGGGGTGATCGGTCGAGGGTGTTCCTGAAGGCGACGGGAGAGGGGAGTTGAGGGCTGAGAGCCTACCGAAGGCCGCGTTCCCTGGGGGGATGTTGTGGGGGTTCGCCATAGAGACGAGCAGGCGAGGAAAAGTGGGAGAGGGGTTTGATCGGGACGCAAAGCGGGGTAGAGTCGAGTTTGTATGTGAAATGTAGGGGGGGGGAAGAAGTTTGCGAGAAGGGTGTTGTATCTCTTCATGGTTTTTTTTTTTCTTTTTTTTTTTTGTAATAATGTATTCATTGTTTTAAGGTACAAAAAACT
>Ga0307517_10003523_pt1 | contig 24327 bp, 28 predicted proteins | sample 23_EM_MG_FD_194515 | JGI IMG/M metagenome (GOLD analysis project Ga0307517, IMG submission 194515) | Populus trichocarpa ectomycorrhiza microbial communities from riparian zone in the Pacific Northwest, United States - 23_EM | ecosystem: Host-associated > Plants > Roots > Unclassified | place... | reverse complement strand
AGGGAACAATGCTTCCTTTTCGAGAATGGTCACTGACGAGTCTATAAAGACGAAAAGGTCGCCTTTGGAAAAATTTCCTCAGGCCTTTTGACCTACCAACTCTTTACTTCACAGTCTAAGAAGTTCATTCGTGTTCGCACTCCTCCTCCTAACCTACGATAACCTACGGTAACGGTGTAAGGTGAAGGCAAAGGGTATCAAAATGTTTAGTAGGGCAATTGGGTTGTAACAAGAACAGCTAGGAGGATATGACTCATATGAGAGGAGCGCTCGTCTGTGAAAATCACAAACTATTTTATTTTCGGGTGGGGATGGTGGTTGTTGTTGTTGTTGTTGTTGTTGTTGTTGTTCACAGCTCGAAACTCTGGTGTCGCAAATTGTCGAAAAACGCACTGGACGTAGTGCCAGGCAAATACTCCAGGGGGTGGGTCATTTCCAACGAAAACAATATGACGGTGGAGATTTGGCTCATTTGGTCCTCGCGGAAAGCCGTTCCTATTAAGCTGATGTGGCATAAAAACGTGAATTTGATACAAACCCTGCACTCCGTGCGTTAGTGCAAGAAAGTGTGCCAAGAAGGGAACTTACGTTTCCCATGTCCAAAAACCCCACTTGGAATTTGTCTACGAATACATCCAAATACAACCCCGACAGATTGGTCGTATCTTGTTATCACGGTTGGGATACCTGTGAAGCGATGGAATATATGGCGGACCCTTTGGTCGCCAAGGCGAACAGGCATCAAATGAGATACGCGTAGCAATTCAGGAATGGTTGTTGGGTTGTTGGTGAGATAACACCTTGAGGATGTCGCGTAAGGAGTGCTGCACGGAATGCTGTTGCCCGATTACCCGCAGGGAGAGTTGTGAACGCGCAACGACGACCACTTATCCTGGTTGGTTCCATTGCCTGGCCGTCCAGTCGACAATACTCATAGATGGTCGCCGCCATCTGCTCCCCCGCACCCACTTGCCTCCAAGAATTGGTCATCTCTCGGTTCAACCAGTATTGAACCATCCCCGTCTGAAACGTGTATAAAACACCAGTCCCCCTTGGATCCAACATGGACCTTGCCTCATGGATGAGCCAATCAACAGTAGTACCAACAGCAAAAGTAATACCGACTGATAGCACAGATGATTTATGTCGCACAAGCACTATCCTCTGAATAAGATGATACCATAATAGTCACCGTTGCCAGTTGAGCGAGTTGAAAAATTTTTGGGGAGTAGCAAGCAGTAAGTCAAGATACTAAGGAAGTCAAATTTTCGTCGAGAAAAAACCAAAGAGGAGTTCTGGAGACGCAAGGAACGCTGGCAAGATAATTATGGTTAACTCTCTACGTCGTTGACGGCCCCAATTTCCAATGTCTCCTTATTCGTCAAAAAACCAGTCTTCTTCTGGTTCGTCGTCTGCTGGAGGATATTGGAAGGTGAAGTGTGCTATGTTCTTCACAGCTCGATATTCCTCTGTCCCAAACCGTCGCAAAACGCACTGGACGTATTGCCAGGCGAATATACCAGAGGGCAGATCAGGCCCCACGGAAATGACATAGCGATGGAGGTTTGTGTCGTTTGGTCCTCGCGGAAAGCCGTTAATATTCAACTGGTGCGGTAAGAAAAAGTGAACTTCGTATTCATTCTGCAAAATATCAAATTAATGCAAGGCAGAGTACGCAAGGAAAAGAGACGTACACCTCCCTTGTTCCAAAATCCCAGATTGAATGCGGTCACGAAGGCATTGAAAAGTAAATTGAGAGGAACTGCTGTGGACTGATGATGTTTTGTGACTGGGTTGGAAAGACCAGTGAAGCGTTCGAAGATGTATTGGACAACGTCATCGCCAAGGCACGCTGGGATCAAGTGGCTCGCAGCCAGTATTCCATCCAACGTCGCTCGTGAGATAATACACTCAGTGTGCTGTGCAAGAAATGTGTCACGGAATTCTACTTCTTCTCGCGTAGGGAGAGCCACGAGGTCGGTGTGACGATTACAGATTCTTGTAAGGTCCATTAGTTGACCGTCTAGTCGACGGTACTCGTAGATGGTCGACACCAATTCCTCCCCAGCTCCTAATTGCCTCCAAGAATCAGTCATCTCCCGGTTCAACCAGTATTGAACCGTTCCCGTCTGAAACGTGTATAAAACGCCAGCTCCTCTTGGATCCAATATAAGCTTCGCCACGCGGATGAGCCAGTCAACGGTAGTACCAGCGAAGTTTCGTATATCGAGAAGTGGGCCAGCAATTACATTTAGATTGCCAGTTCCATTCAGAGGAGGAGACGATGCAAGGTTGGGTTGGCTTTCGGTGGGAAGATTGGGTAGGGTCACCAATCTCCGATTGACACGAAGATATACTACGCCAGGCATGGTAGGTCGATGAAGAGTCGTTTTAAACTCCGAAGCACTGTGGCGGAGTGCATTCCTATCATTGGAGTCTCAGCCTTGTGATATTCTTCCGTAATCCGTACCAGCGCGAAGCGTGCCCCTTGGGACATTTTGTCCTCAGGCTTAAGAGGAATGGCATACTATTGCTTTCAGTAAGCTGAGTCAAGCGGATCCGCGGACTTTCTCTTTCTGCCTCCCTCCCTCTGAAATAGTGGTGCCTTCCTGACAGGGTCCCTGAGCGTCTTCCATTCCTCGGCCTTTAACGCGTCGCTGAGTAGATCCATAAGCCACTGGTGGCTTTCCAGCCGTGCTTGGTAATGCTTGCATTAGTAAATTGTGATGTACTTGACAACGGCGTTACAACAGATTTACACAGATAATATCAACCCCAAAGTCGATTCATAAGGTTTCGCGAACGAGAGCAACAATAACAGTGATGCTATGGCGGAGACCGGTCAGTAGTCGTACTATTACTACCAGATGGGGCTAGAGCTTACTCGTCAGGTTTCTATTACACGAATCAGAGCACTTACTCCTCCAGAGCGGTAATATCCCACCTGCCTAGCCTCATCTACATTCAAGGGCAAGGTAAGTCCACTGCGTCCGGATAGTAAAATCAAAGTTTTAACAACGCACGTTCGTATGGGGGGTAGCACTCAAGCTACATCTCATGCGCACTTGTGCACACTCAACTATGTGATCGGCCATCTTTTGTACTTGCTGTTTCGCCTGCTCGTGCAAAACAGGAACGAAGTCCAGTGACCATTTGAGAGACAAAGACATTGTCCGAGAGACCATCGGTCTAAATCAATTGGATAACGAAAGCCTCAGTGAAGAAAAGGAACGTACGAAGACTATGACGATGTCACCATCGCAAAGTTGCATTTCGTGGATGTCTGCTATGCTCGGAGGGTCCGCAATGGCAACTTCTTTCGGCTCTGCCAGTTGTCTGGGGACATACCATGTTGGCCATGAGTTTGCCGAAACGTGATAAATATATGACTGACTTTGGGCAATTGAATTCATGATCTTGGGGGCGCGATTCGTAGAAAATGGAGTTAGAGCGAACTACTAAATAACCACTATCGCCTAGACTGCTCACATCCATTAAAGCGGTTTTATGGGTTGAAAAGACCGGGGACTGACTTAGCTGATCGAAGAACTCCAGAAGAAGCATTCAGGCTGACAATACAAGCTGTACTTGAACCTGGAAGCAGCATGCATGAGTGATATGGAAAACCCGGTTGTCTGTAGTAATGCTCACCAGCTTCGACCGGCTTCTCTTGCAACACATCAGTATACGCGAGGTCGAGACATTCATATGGCGTCATTTCCTGACCTTCCATTTCCTCATGTTCCTCAAGATCCACACTTGGCTCAATCTCGGGCTCGCCAGCCCAGGCGGTACACGAGGACTGATGGGCATAGTACATGAGGGCTTGGGGGAAGAGAGAAGGGTCGACTCCATCTTCCGCCCAGCTCCCGACGCCGTCTGCAACACCAATTGAGATGCCCTGTCAGAACGGCAATTAAGCATAAAGTCGGAATCGGAATCAGCTTACTCACTGACTGGTTGCGCATCTGCGTTTAAAAAAGTGAAGAAAAAGCGTCAGCATCCGAAGAGGGTCAGGTTACATGCCGAATAAAAAAAAATCTTCGCCTGGTTTTACCTTTCCGCGACTGTCAGCAAAATTTCGTGTACTAGTAAGCATGAGATCCCTCCAGGATCCAAGTGGAGTATCAGAAGGATGAGGGAACTGAGGCCGAAAGCCAGACTTCGGCGCGCCAATATGAAAAGTATAGGGGCGCCGCCTTATGGTTTGTTTCTGGTCTAGGTCTTCTGCATTCCCTGAGTCCTCCAATCTGACAAAAAGACACAAATGAATGTCGACAATGAGCAGAGGAAAAGTCAAGTGACGGACTTTGGTTTGACTTTGGTTTCTTTAACATTGGCCCCCATCAATGCATCAGGAGTTACAATACCGTGTGACGGGTCACAGCTGTACAGCTAGAGCGCCACCCATCCATCAACGACATTCGCAGACCACCACTCAAAACGATAGCATGAGGTTTGTCAGATGAATGCAACTAAGCAGTGTGCTGACTGGGCTTTAGTTCCAAACTTTCAGTGTCAAGCGTGCGGGGCTCTATAAGGGAGTTGCTTGCAGAGGCAACGGGAGAGAAGAAGCGTAATTTTATTGAGACGATCGAACTTCAGATTGGTTTGAAGAACTACGACCCACAAAGAGATAAACGTTTCTCTGGAACAGTCAAGTGGGCCTTATTTTCTCCTCATGGCAAGATTTGAATTTACGCTTTGCAAAACAGACTCCCAAATGTCCCCCGACCTCGCATGTCCATCTGTATCCTTGCAGACGCTGCTGATATCGATCGTGCCAAGCAAATTGAACTCGAGTACATGTCTGTCGACGATCTCAAAAAGTACGTTTATCTCCAGTACTCCAGGCGTGTTCTCACCCCGCGTATAGACTGAATAAAAACAAGAAGCTTGTGAAGAAGCTCGCAAAGAAGTATGATGCTTTCCTTGCTTCTGAGGCTTTGATCAAGCAAATCCCTCGTCTTTTGGGTCCTGGCCTTTCCAAAGGTATCGCGCTTTTTTTATTTTGGTGCCAGGATCGTTTAACTTCTCGTCTAGCTGGAAAGTTCCCCACACCCATCTCTCACTCCGAAGATCTTTCTAATAAGCTTACGGAAGTACGCTCCACCATCAAATTCCAGCTCAAGAAGGTCCTTTGCTTGGGCGTTGCTGTTGGCCACGTTCAAATGACCGACGATCAGGTACTCGCCAATGTCATGTTGAGTAAGTGCCGTATGAAATTCGATGATCAGCCGACATTGACCGTCGTTCCTATATTAAGGCATTAATTTCCTCGTCTCTCTACTGAAGAAGAACTGGCAAAACGTCAAGTCCTTACACGTCAAGACGACCATGGGCAAGCCTATCCGACTCTACTGAAAACTTGTCCAACGATGTAGTTGAAATCACAAGGAACTACAATCCATGTGGGTCTGGAGGGCGTCGTAATGCACAACATGAAGCCTCGCACGCTTGGACCAACAGTTTCGAAGAGGGAGGAACTGATTGGGAGCTGATACGATCCCTTCCTCACATATTTTGTATTTCACTTGATTTTAACTTTTCAAATGCAATGGACGTGACCGTGACTCGATTTACTATTTACGTCCACGGTCCAGTTTGGCTCTGCCCCTCTTACAAACGATAGACCATATAACCCAGGTTCGAATTCAAGATAACCAGCCCGTTTATTCTGCTAGATTTATTTCAAACTGGACCAAGTTCTGTAATTGGGAAATGCTTTCGTAAGTGGCAAAACATCTTGTCTTGTTTCTGATCCTGCGGGTCACCTCCAAATCGTCTTCAAACTTGACAAACGTTAGCTCGGAAGTCTCATTTTTTTGGTTCGTGTTATGGGGACTGAGCGCCATCGTTCTTCAAAAGATCCGTACTTTGCGACGCGGGAGAGATTTGATGTAACCAGACAAGAGCAACCTCCCTCTTCCGCAGACTCGAGTCTTTCTGGTTCTACACAAGATCCTGACGACACTGAGGGCATCAAAAGGCATAATGGCATTCCAACTATTGCAATTTCAGATCCAGAGGATGATAGGAGTCCAGAAACGAGCCCATTCAAATCCACAGATGATAGCATCGCGGGTCCACGGTTCGACTTATATGGCCGGACACTCTCCCCCAGTCGCCATGCCCGAGATGGTTTCTCGTGCTCGAAAATAACATCTTTGAAGAAGAAAACGTACCATGTTCTTTCTCTTGGCCATGAAAAAGGTAGCGACAAGGGTGGTCTTCTTAAGACACCCTTGACCGATCGTCTTTCTTCTGGTTCTCCAATTTGGAAGCGACGAGCAGCCTCGATGCCTTTTTCGAAACTCCAGAAACGGACTCAGTGGGATGTCTTGCATCATACTGATCCTGTCGCCCCTGGTCATTATCTTGCGCCTGGAAGCCCTCCAATCGTGGATTTTACGAAATTCGAGGATCGCTACCGCTCACCTAGCAGCGACTACGATTCGATGCTTTCTGTTTCAGAAGGAAAAAATAAACGCAAGGCCTTATCACTTTTTTCTTCGAATCGAAGCGGAAAGCCCGACAATGTCTTTGCAAACAAAGCCTGGAAAACTGCCAAGCAAGGCATTATTACGGATAACGGTTTCGGTATGGGTATGGGTATCGACGAAATGGTACGAAATTCATCCGACAGGAGCGTCTTATACCCCGCAACTGAAAGGAAACCTGACCCTCGCCTTATCATGGATGCAATTGCAAATGCTTCAGAAGTGGTTGATACTCGGGAGCAGCTCAACGTGGAGGACCTATCGAGGACATATGATGCTGATCAAGAGGATTTCGAGGTGAGGGCGAGAGAGGCAGAAACAGGCAGAAAGAGTAAATCTGGGAAAACAAGAAGTGAGTTCCTTCCGTTTGGCCATGACTTACATATGAATGACTACCGTGATAGCGGTATTCGGGGAATCCATTCAGAATGTGTTCAGATATGCGTCTACGAGTATAATCCTTGGCGAAAGGGAGTACATTTTGCCGATCGTCGTTCTCCATTGCGTTGAAGAGGTTTATCGGACAGGTTTGTCACCATTTTTATATTGTCGACCAATTTGCATTAAAATTCGATGACGTAGGAATTTACCAGCCCAACTTGTTTCGCACGTTGCCCAATCGACCACGATTGCACGAGCTGATATCCATATTCGATTCCGAAGAGCAACCTCCTGGTAGTATCATCCGCTCTCGTCAGTCGCCTTCCGATCTGGAAGGCTTTGGTGCGGCTACTTCTCTGCATCTCGAATCCACATCCGATATCTGCGCTCTTTTAACATCGTTTCTCTCTGCCCTGCCTGAATCCATCGTCGCTCCAAATATTTTTGAAGTCATCTGGAAACTATGCGACGTTGACAAACAACCTCACAATGGTCTCCCCGAACCTCAACTAGCCCCAATCTTATCCTCGGACTCATCCACTCCTGCTCGGCTTTCTTCCATCCCGCTCGCCAGGTCGTATACTCCTCGATGCGAAGAAACTTGCATACTCATCGCACAACTCCTCTTGCACCTCCTCCCTTCCTCGCACTTTTTTTTGTTTGTCTACTTGCTTTCTTTTTTCAGTCAAGTTGCATTGGTCAGAGAGGAAAATGGAGTTGGGATCGAGGATTTGTCAAAAATGTTTGGTGACAGAATATTCGGTCATGGGGACGGCGGTACGACACCAACAAAATATAGTCCAGCCTCAGACCTCCAACCGCCCTCGAAGTCTAGTAAAGCGAAAGGAAAGGAAAAGGAGAGAATCGGACGAGGAGAACTAATGATGGTTTGGTTCCTTCGGCGATGGGGTCCTCTCTCCGAAACACTCTTCGAAGTTGTGGACGATGCAAAATTAGGTGTCTTTCATCGCAATAAGCTCATGCGGAAAGATAGTCTAGGGAAAGCCGCAATTACTCATGACGTTGTCGAAAGTGGAGTTCATGAAGAAGTAAAAAATCTAGTCGAGCGAGAGCCTCTGCAAGATAGGGACATGAGTTGCAATGTGGATTTGCCGGAGCCCGTGAACGTTGTAGGGAGTCCGTTGACCTTTCATGTGCCTATCGCCGTGGATTTGCAAAAGCGGGGCATCTCGTCACTCTCTACTCTCGCACGAAAAGGTCTGAATTTACTTTCGCTGCCTCAAGGGAACGCTAGGAAAAACACTGATGGGCCGATGGCGGAAGACACACCCCAACCCTCTTCTGCGTCGGGATCTTCTTCTTCCTCACTTCCTCCGTATACTGCTCGCCCATCCTCGAATACAATTGAACCAGATTTCAATCCCAATGCTGCAAGATGTCTAGTTTTGCAAACTGAACAACCCGACACACATCTAGGCGAGGGGATACTTCCGTGTGATACCGACCTTTATCACTCTACTCCCAAGAAAAGTAACTTCAGTGAGAGAATGTTGGACCTCATGAATTGCAGTGCTGGAAACGCGAATCATTCCGACGAAAAACCTTGTCCTTCCCGAATGATGGCACAGCACCAAGGCGACGGAAGCGGTATCATTGGTACTAATGAGCAATTTATTGAAGATGAAGATGAATCAAGTACACGTTTGTGTCCCGCCTGACTGATCACTAACAAATTGCTGACCTTAAACTTGATAGTTCAAGAACGGCTACTTGATGTATCCATGCCCATCAGTATTTTCGATTTTGACGAAACTCTGCCTGTGTGCACTACCGTGGGTGACAATCAACACTCTTTGCATTTTTCTACTCCAACATCGGTGACACCAAAAACCAATTCCGTCGTTGGGAGGAAATTGACGCACCGGACGTCCACATCCAGAATTCCTTCGACTGTACATACATCCGCCTTTTCAAACGGCCAGTCTGATACTTTACCTCTTCGACCTGATTTATCTCGCCGTCGTCCTTCAGTCTCTCCAATCCCGATGAATGAGTTCCTTTTGCCATTGCCTGCCCCTCCGCTGCCAACTAAAAGTTCTGATCGCACACGCGCCCGTCCCCAACATAGATTGCCAGTCTCTCGATCTGCAGGTTTTCAGAATCAACCACAGCCTCCTGGCGTCTTGGCCTCGGTGATTAGAAACCCCAGTCGGGAGAAGGAATATGAATATGACGCTGTGATAAATGCCCTGAGAGAACGTCTGATTGAAGTTGAGAAGGAGAGGGACGAAGCCAGGAGGGTAGTGAAGGAAGTTAGAATGGCTCTCCGGAACGCTGACCGTGGCTGACGATGGTTCATTACATACTCTGATTCCTTAAATTTGCTTCCATTGAGTGGTACTCCTTGCATGCTAGCAGTACTATAAATTATAGTCTAACTTGTATTGATGTGGAGCGGTAACATGGCAGAAGCGGTCGGCTGGTGGGACTAGCCGATATGGCCCTTTCTATACAATAGACATCTGTTAGAGAAGGGTTATTGCCGATATCTCGTAACTGTGAGTGCAAAGCATCATGAGATCATGAAATAAAACAAATTGAGATTTAATGAGGTTAAAATTTATAAAATTAGGTAGGAAAAAGAGAAGTGAACTCGCGCGGACAAGTGTGAGGTTACCGGTTACCGGCAGTGTGAGGCTGAACGAAGGCGGAAGACGAGCACTGATCTTAGGTTTAGAAAACAATTAGGACGATTGCGGGGATCCCATATTCAATTTGTCACAAACACATTTTTTCCTGTTTTTACACACAAATTGAGGTGGGGCATTGACATGTATAATATTTATAAAAAAACCAAGGCATAACAAAAGTGATTGAACGAAATGCGTTAACGGCATAGAGGTTGTCTATGTTTTCTTCTTCTTTGAGGACCTCTTAGCAGATGATGTTTCTATGGGTGTACTTGGGCGAGCATTATCTGACTTGTGAACCTCCTCAATGCCGCGTTTCTGTTGATTGCGTTAAAACCACGCATAATTTCCACTTCCAGATAAGTACGCGCACCTTGCCCTTTGTGGGCTTGAGCTTGGCTTCTTCTGACTGGCGCAGTTCCTCTTCTTTCTCGATCATGCCGAGAAGCGTATTGCAGCGGCGCTGGAGTTCCTGGGGAGATCTACTTTTAAGGAACCAGTCGAAACGGAAGACCGGGAATTCGCTAATATCCTTCTTAATACGCTCGTAAACGTCATCAGCCTGCATCCCGTAATAGAATAAGCGACAGAGGAGATACCGATCCTCTTCTTCGCTGTAAACCTTGCCCTTTGTTGTCGGATAATTGAGTTCAAGTTCCTGCATGGGATACCGCACAGAGTTAATCTTCTTCTGAAGCAGGGACTCCAAGTTTTCCCGCTTGTTGCGTTTAGCCTCGCCTTCTTCGATACGCACTTTGATTCTCGGGTATTCTGCATAAACAATGAATATGGTTGCTCCGTGATAGCAGCATTACGTACCAGACAAAGTCTTGCACTTCTTGAGAAATACTTTTAAGTAAGCATTGACGTCGTCTGCATTTTTGTCTTGGATTTCAACAGCAAGTTGTTCCGATGACGCATTCCTGCAAACTGATTTCAATATCACCATTAATTAGAATATGTGTAAATCCACACCATCCGTAAGTCTCTAAACCCCTGACAAGTTGTTGAAAATCCCGGCGGCTCCAGTCAGGGAAGCCTTGTTTTATATATTCTTCCTTACGTTCCAGGTCGTCATCATCAAGGGGTTCGGCTAGTATGTCTTAGCGTAAGAAATTAACCGGAAGGAGAGCCGTACCAGTATCGATCAATTCCTGCGCGATAAGACGTTCTTCTTCCAGTTTGTCTGATGTATCTTCTGGTCCTTGAGGTTCTCTCGCAACTGCCGAAATGCCGTTCAGGCGTTTGTGCACCGCCATCTCCCGTTCTTGCAGCTCTGCCAGCTGAGGAGGGAAGAATTGGAAATCTTGGCTGCCGGCCGTTTAGATAAGATCATGCTGGGTCAAATCAAATGACTTACATAGCAATTTGTTTTGGCGCCCTAGGTATCTTCGGTGCCTTCTCAACCTTGGATGGGCCAGCACGAAGGGTATCCTTGAAATAACTGTCGACAGAGTAGTTCGATTTTCTCTCCCGTTTGGATAGCGATAGCAGATTGAAGTTGAGGGCTTTTTTCTGAGACGACAATAAGTGCCAAGAAACATAGGTAGAGTAAGGGTGACAAACCCCTGGTCGAAAATCCTCTCCTTCCCATTGCTGAACAGAGGCGTCGGACTTGAAGTTGTTCAAATCTTCGAGATTTAATCCTTCATATTTGCTGTTGAGTTCGGCAGTGCGTTCCTCTCCCCGAAGAATGATGGCATCAATATCATCATTAACGGCCATTCTAACAAATCGTCAGATTCCTAAATTACAATGCAGAAGGATAACGCACTCCCCGCTTGAGTTGATAATTTTCTCTGCTCCATGAGTTATCATCTCGAGTAACTCCTCCTTGTTGGCAGCCGCTAAGGGGAGCATCGGTAAACGATCGTAAACTTCAGAAAGAACATACTCTTTGCTTGCTGTGCCCTGCCTTGTTGGATGACGAGTTGATCCAGTCGAAGCTTTTGGGCAGCACGTTCCAACATCCGTTCCTCCACACTACCTTCGGTGACGAGGCGATAGACATAGACCTGCTTTGTTTGGCCAATACGATGTGCACGGTCCATGGCTTGCAAGTCAGCTTGAGGATTCCTGCCCAAAGTCATTAATCAGAATGCGGAGATAGTTTGAAGTACGTACCAATCACTATCATAGAGAACGACGACATCAGCGGTCGTTAGGTTGATGCCCAGACCGCCTGCACGAGTTGTAAGCAAGAAGATGAATTTTTCGCTTCCGGGTTTATTGTATTCGTCAATCGCAGCGATGCGATCTTCGTGGGCGGTACCACCATCGATACGACAATACTCTGGACACCAAATTAAAGAGTAAAAAAAATGAAATGAAATGCGAGACATACTGTAGGTCCTGAACAAACAATAGTCCTCGAGAATATCCAAAACCCGACTCATCTGGCTGAAGATGAGAATACGCGAACCCTTGACTTTCATCCTCGATAATAATCTATCCAGAATGATCAACTTTCCGGAATTTTGGATGAGGTGCTCATCTGTCGTGTAAGGAGGGCCGGGTTCCTGGAGAGGAACCGTGAAAATGCAAACAAATTAAAGGGAATGCAACTTACTGCCCCGTCAAAGAGATACGGATGACATGTGACCTTGCGGAGCTGATGGTGTATGAGTATGAGAAACGGACAAGCATATCGATTTGGATGTACTCCATACCTGCATAACCATATTCATCAGACGCGTCTTCCCTTCCTTCTTGCCCGTTAAACCTGTTCAGACATTGTAGAAATCAAATAAAGTAGAAGTGTGCTGCCGACTCACCATTAACGGCATCGATATCTTTTTCCAAAACGGACCGATACCACTTACGCTGCATCTCTGTCAGCCCGACATAGATATTTATCTCCTTTTCTGATGTTCATGGTCAGAAAAGCATAAAGGACCACAAAAATTGAACTCACTAGGTAGCAAATTCTTTTCAACGTCAGATTTGACCCGACGGAGAAGGAAAGGTCGTAGTATTTTGTGCAGTGCCTCAACAACCTTCCTGCTTTTCTCATCCTCACTCTCCGTGCTTGTGGAATCTTTGTGGAGAAAGCTATCCAGGTCCTTATAGTCCACGAAAATCTCCGGACAAATAAAGTTGAGGAGAGAAAAGAGCTCTTTCAAGCTGTTTTGAAGAGGGGTTCCCGTGATCAACAGTCGCCCACGAGACGTGAAGGTACGGACGATTTGTGAAAGAATTGAATCGACATTTTTAATACGATGCGCCTCGTCAATTAGGATGTATTCGAACGAGAATTTTTTGAGGACCGATTTCTCGATGAGACACATTTCGTACGTCGTTACGCATACCTCAAAGTCTTGAGATATAAGCTGATTGGCGATGATTTCCGCTCGTTCGTCCTTAGTACCTGCCAACGAAACGACCTTGAAATCAGGCGTCCACCTTTCGAATTCACGAGACCAATTTTGTAAAGTGGACTTTGGAACAACGACAAGATAAGGGCCAGAGACGTCCCGATAGTGCTTGAGGTAGGCAAGAAATGAAATAGACTGCAGGGTTTTTCCGAGTCCCTGCATGCAAACAACAAGTCAATTTACGGCGTATACATTGAGTTGGCATGTACCATTTCATCGGCAAGAATACCGTTTAACCCGTTATGATGAAGGGATACCATCCAGTTAAGACCTTGTAGCTGATATGGACGCATTTCGCCATGAATAACTGTAATTGGCTCTTTAATGTTAACTTACACCAGATAAATAAAGGCTTACAGCTCGGAGATGTCTCAAAGACAAAAGGCTGGTCGTCCCCAGCCATGCCAACTTCTCCATCCTTTAACAACTCTTCATCTTCTTCCTTTTCAGACTTCCGGTGGCGAGCGCTATTGTCGCTTCAAGTGGTTGGGTACAAATTGTAGATTAATGAAACTCAAAACTTACGCAACTTTCTTGCGTCCTCGACCCTTTGGCTTGGGTTGTGCATCCATAAGGGCAGCATATTCTGGGTCAGACGCCCACTACTCGGAGGATTCAGCAAGGAAAGAGAAGGGGCGCTTGGGCATTACCTTGATGTCTACGAAGTGCTTGAAAAGTTCGGTTTGGCCAAGGAGATAAGAATAACGTTTCACGGCATCGGTAATCTATGATACTCGAGGTTGAGAAACAGGGAGACCCATGGTGTTGCCACATACCTTCGCTTTGTCCATTTCCTTCCGTTTAATTCCCAACTGATCTTCGTCCGCTTTCCTCTTCTGCCGTTTCTGTTGCCTGTCGACTGTCGTGTTCTTTTTGGCTTGGGAGGCTCCCGAACGGGGGTCCTAAATTGTCCTTCAGTGACTGAGAAATTTATGAGGAGCGCGTCCTCGCCACACCTGTTCTTCTCCCTCACTCACAAGCTCGTCCTCTTCTACGGGTTCATCGTCATATTCACTCTCTCCGTCGAGGCCCTGACTCGGCTACACAACTTTATTGAGCACACAACGCCAACCAGAAAGTAATCTTACCTGACGCGACACAATATTGCTAGGCACAACATCGCTCAGGACATCTTCATCCATTGGCCGTTCAACAGTGAATGTCTGTGGTGGTTTTCAACGCACGCTGAAAGAATAATACCGAAGGAAAACCTACACTCATCTGGATGGTCTTTGTCAAGTGACACCGTGACAACACGCGTGTCGTGACTTGTTTGGCGCCGATGGTATTCATCTCAGTTCACAGTTCAAAACACTGGGTAATCTATGCTCTGCCTGGTGCCGATATATGGCGTGATGGAGCCCAGAGTATATTTTGTCAACTAGAGCCGAGCGCCGCGGGTGTCAATCATACTGTCGCCACTTGCTGCAACACGGAAAGTAATTGGTCCTTCCGAAGGATCTGATTTGGGAGGATTATCGGATGGGGACAAGGCGATAAGCAGGAATCTGTTAAAACATGGTTATGCGCCGTGTGCTTCATTGTCTTCCAAACTATGGTAGATATCCCTGGGACACTTGGTGCTCTCTTCATTGGCGGTTTCGTAGCCGCGGTGTAAGACATGGTCTCCAGCCTCACTCTCTCTGGACTAATTCAAGTACGTTTGATTTAGATGCTCCGGAGTGGTATGCTCTCAAGCATTCGCTTACTTCAAGAACTACCCAAGTGACTCGCCGCTCCTAAAGACATTGGTGAGTCTTCTCCTGTAATTCAGTTGAGGTGGACTGATCTAACTCCTCAGGCCGTTGTCGTATGGTGCGAATAAGACTATTGGAATCTACAATGAAATCCTCATGATTCCCATAGGATACTGGACTTCTTGCACACAATCTGGGTAGCCTGCGCACTCTGGAATCATCTTATCTCTCATTTCGGACAGGGCGCCCAGGTTGACTACATTCCTTGGTCATTAGCAGTGAGTCCTCCCTTATCGTTTAGTAAATTTCCTCTGAGGCAAAGCAATAGATGACTATCGCATTTACAGTGCGTTCCAACTTTGATTTGAAAGTCTAAATATTGTTAAGGAGACCGTCCTAGGCTACGCTCACCATCCTTGTGCATCTGTACGATTCTCGGCCTGCTTCCCTATCAATTCCAACTAATTACTTGACGATTCAGCTTTCTCATTCATCGTATATACAGACGTAAGTGCTGAACTCATTGGATGGGAATTAATTGGCCAATTTCTAATGAAGTTAGTTACGGCAATCTCTTCATCTCGCTCCCTCTTGTAAGTTATGAAATTTGTCCTCTTGGGTCAATATACCTTAGACGTATTCAGGTTCCTCTGGCATGTGCTCGTCTCTGTGAGCAATTTTTACTAGTTCGCTATCAGGGTATTGACTATGTATACTAGGTTTTGCATGTCGTACGTATTGCTTAATTAAGCAATAATTTACTAATCGATGTCCAGTGACGACCACGAAGATGTGAGTCCGTAGCTTCAACATTTACTAACATTTACTTAAGTGCAACAGGATCCAGTTGCGTAGCCTTGTCCAGTTTGTTCGATTATATACGGTGAGTATGGCGAAGCTTTTCTATCGTCTAGGATTGACACCTTGCTCAGTGGTCGTTCACATCTGGGTTGGCACTTTCAACCGGTCTCGATGTCCTAATTACCTCCTTGTTATGCTTCTTGTTATACAAGAACCGAAAGGATCATCCAAGGTGACTTTTTTCCTTGATCATTTTGTCTACGAACTGAGAAAACACAGTACAAATCACATTCTTGACAAGTTGACGCTCTATACATTTGAAAACGGCTTGCTTACATGGTATTTTGCTGCTGACCTTTCTCCACTTTTTCTGATGCAATAACCCATAAGTATTGTCGCCTTTACATCCCTCATTTGTGTTTGTCTAGCTCTTCTTGTCAATGTTCTTTGTATCTAATGTTGTTCGAAAGTGGGTAACGAACAAGAACAATCTTGTCTTCATGGGACTACACTTTGTTATCAGCAAATGTGAGTGCACTACCAATGATACAATTGTACTGGAGTGCTGATAGTCATTTAGTTTACGCCAATTCATTCTTCGCGACGTATGATGAAGTTGCTCTGTCCTGCAGTGCCCGCTGATTTTTACTCCAGCTTGAACACCCGCCGGTTGATCCAATCCGGAAGAGGACATGGTTCCAATGGTTCCGGAGAACGCAACACCCCTGTTACAGTGTATCCTGCCGACCTGGGGAAGAAGAAAAATTTTGTCGTGAGTCCCCAAGGTACACCAAGTTGTTGCTGTGCCTCACGTTATCAACCAGAATGTAACCAAGATGCAAACCTATTCTCCAGTATGATTCGATGTGCACTCAGAGTGCGCGGCCATTGATTCAGTTGGTTGCAGCTTCATGTCCAAGTCGACAAGACGAAAACGACAGTTAGTGAAAGCCCGTCGATGCACGGTAAATCTCCCAGCTCTACGTCCATCAGTGGGGATAAGGAGATGGCTTGATTATGTTATGTTCACACGGAATATGAAACTACTTGGTTCCAGAGCATGTGTGTTTGAAGTATTTATTATTAAACGGGACAGCTCCGAATTCGAAGCAAAAAATTGATTTTGATACCCGTCCACTCACACAGACATCATCATAATTGTCTAGATTCAGGTCCTCCCTGAAAATGTAAAACGCCGCAGATGCACGGATTTGCCTTAGGCCTGGAGATCGTGGGCACTTAAGATTTTTGCCAAATAGGGTTGTCTCAAGTCGGTGACCACAACTCTTCCAGCTTTTTTTTGGTCTCGCGATGCTACTCTCTTCGACTCTGACAGATCCTTCGCTTGATGCTGGTCCTTCTAGTTTGGTTCCACTGATAGTACCGCCGCCACCCATGGACCTCTCAAAACATGAAGAATTCTGGCTGTACGATGGATCCATCGTGCTCGCCGTCGAGAATACCCTCTTCCGTGTGCACCAGACCATTCTCGCGAACCATTCCGAGGTTTTTGCAGATTTGTTCACCATACCTCAGCCCGACGGAGAGGATATGATTGATGGATGTCACGTCGTTCGCCTCTACGATGATAACGAGAACGACTTTGCAGACCTTCTTCGGGCCATGTACCATCCAGAGTACGTCCTCACCACGTCATTTTTGCTCCATCTTAACACATTCTGCTTTTGCATCAGACACTTTGACAATCTCACACCAGATGCTGACTTTGATACATTAATGACCTTTATTTCCGGCATCCTGCGTTTGAGCACAAAATATATGATCCGCTACCTTCGTCAGCGTTGCATCACCCTTTTCCTCACGAAACTGCCTTCAACATTTGAATCCTATGAAGCGAAGGCGCGTGCCACTTCCCCTTCTTCAACCTCTCCTACACTCGGCAAAGCTCGCGATCGATACCGATCCGATACGGTCATGCGCGCCATCAAACTCGCCCAGGAGAACGACATTTACGAAGCGCTACCTTACGCCTACTACTGTGTGTCTCGTTTTCCACACAAACGCTTGCTCAAGGAACGTCCAGGTGATATCTCATGGAAGGATAAAGCTATTTGTCTGGTTGGAAGAGAGCGGCTTCATTGGGCGCAAATGAGCATGTCGTATGCCTTCCTCCTTGTCTTCCACCGTTCCCCGGTTTGTCAAAACTTATTGTGCGCCCACGCTCGAGGGCCACATGCCGAATGGCATCTACTCGAGAATGATCGCAGCCCACATCCGTTGAGGGAGTATGATCGGTGGGATTCTCTAAACGTCTGCGCCAACTGTGTGGCATATTGTCAGGCGCGGCATTTAGAGGGCAGGAAAGATGTTTGGAAGTATCTCCCCACATTGTTCGAGCTTCCATCGTGGGAGGAGTTGAGGGGAATGCAAAACACTCAAGGTCCCACACACTGCCTGAATACAAATGACGGAACGGTGGGTTAATAATTTTCTTTTCTCTTTCTTCCCCTCATACCTTTTAAATTATGAAGCCATCCACCATTGTAGGTATTTATGTGTGTACTATAACTACTGTAATATGTATATCGATCATAGTCACAAACTCCGCCCTTGTTCCCAAGGTGAATTGAATGATGGCAGCATGGCCCGTAACTACAAGCTCAGTATCTCATTCACATTAATCACTCTCTTGAAGCCCAGTTCCTATGCAGCGGATGTGGTCTGTGTATCTGGAGCAGGACCCTACACGGGACCGTCCAAAAAGCCCCCCACTGGTGTGTGCTTACCGTGTAACATATATTTTTTCTTCTTCTGACTTCTGGCCCTCCTCCTGCAATCAGATGGAGCATCCACCGTGGGTTTACGTTCTTCATGTCCATATATCATTTTGTTAACAATCTCTCCAGGAGAGTTTCCGTAGCTTCAACTGCCTCAGTGTACTCACATACAGACTCGACCCACATCCATGACAATTCATCCACAGTGAAATCTTCGACGCTTCGCCCGCCGAAAGCGCCCTTCTCTCTTGCGAACCAGATTTCGCAGTATGGAAACAACCTTCCACTCTCCCTTAATTACGTTCCCAGCAAATTCTCTGGCGCTATCACATCATCCAGCGGTGCCCGATTTAGAGGTGGAAAACCACATCTCTCAACTCGTTTATCGCGGTGGGTAGACGAACGTAAAAGTGATCAAGCTCGCTGGGTATCTGGGTCAGAGAAACTACGGTGGAACAAATTCAAATGGATACTTTTCATTACAAATTTCATGGCAAGTGTTATTATTTCCAATTAGCACCGGAGCTTAGAGCCTCCCGTCACTTCAGCTGACATCATATTCTTTGGCCGCCATGATTATATGCCTCCTGACTTGGTTCGACGTCTGGAAATATGCAAATGTCGTTCGCACAGGCAACCAGTCAGAGTTGGTCATTTCCACCATTGCTGCATCTTTCGGGATTTTGACATCCATCATTGGTTGGGCTGGAATTCTTCTAAACAACCGTAGCTTTCTGGCTTGGTATACCTTCTTAACCTGGACCACATTTGCCTTCCTTTTGTCGCCCGGCTACATTACCTACAAGCGTCACACCTTTAATTTGGAAGGGAAAATCAACACTCAATGGTCCCAACGGCTAAGCTCGATGGGCCGACTCAAGATACAGAATCAATTGCAGTGCTGTGGATACTTCAGTCCGTTCGTCGAAGCAACCGTCAGCCAGACTTGTTATTCGAGGAGCATTTTACCCGGTTGCAAGTCCCAATTCTTGCAATTTGAGAGAGCGATTCTCAAGAAGTGGTACAAGGCCGTCTTCGTCTTGGTCTTGCCACATATGGTAGTCATGGTTGCTGGGCTGCTTTGTTCGAATCACATAACTTACAGGTTCGGAAAAGGTATGATGCCCGAGGCCTACAGATTAAACATGAGCACAATGGCGGTCATCATGGACAACTACGCAAAGTGTGCTACATCATTTCCATACATATCTCTTCTGACTTTATTTGTTAGGCACCTCACAGATCAATATGGCCAAGAAGTCGCTGATCAAATTATCATTAAAACGCAGGCAATCGTGCAACGTAGCGCGTACATCACACCTATCTAAGCCCTTTTTTGGTTATATGTTCTTCTGTCGATTCTGCATCACAAATCCTCGCATCCTACCATTATTGTATCTACGCCCATTTATTTTCTTTGCATTCCTTCCACACTAACCTCGTTGAGTTTGCTTTTTGTAAATAACAGGTGGTTATATATGTTTTATTGTATTATCTCCACGTCCTGTGTCTCTTGTGATGATTGACGCCTCACGTTGTGCCATGTAGTCTGAACCCATCGCGACGTTCAGATCGAAAAAATTGGTGAGTGATTCTTTCTGTAATAGTCCATGTTCGATTGACCTCTTTCGAGGAAAAATACTACCGTGGAAGCATCGCGCTTTTTCCAGGACCTTTGAATTAACATGCGGTATATATGTTCTGATCATGAAAACGGTTTAAGGTTCAGCCTCAGATCCAGATTCCATCCAAATCATCACGGGAACTCCCAGAGCTGATAGCACGTCCTCCCAATTCAATCCAACGGTTGATCTCTCCATCTCGATTCCATCATGTCTGTGTTTTCTGGCCTCAATAAGCTCAAAGACGCCCTGGATGATGCCATCCACGATGACCAAAAGGACGTCAAGAGCCAGGGCGAGGTGAAGAGCGAGATTCATGGGGAAGTAAGGAAAGAACACGAGACCCAGAAGAAGAGCAGTTGGAGCGACAGAGTGAGATCAATTTCCGATCAATCGTTGTCGAGTATTGATCAATATTGATCACGAACGATTAGGTTAAAGACGCCCTGGATGGCGACGATGAAGAACGAAGAAAGCAAGAAGAGCTCTTGAGGCTCAATATCGAAAAGGAGAAGGCCGAAGCGAAAGAGAAGGTCAAGGAAGAGCGGGGCTTTACTGGCAAGGTATTCCTGACACTTTCCGAAAGCAAAATTCATCCCTCAAAGTGCATTCGTAGATCCAAGACCTCCTGGATAACGGAGAAGCCAGGAAGAAACAAGAAATGGTTGAGTTTGCACGAATCGATGCAGAAGCTAAAGACGAACGCGACAAGCAGATGGGTTTCCGTGGAAAGGCTTGTCTACCAGTGTCCCGCTTATACAACTTTCAAATATACCCTACAGGTCCTTGATGTCCTGGATGGTCCAGATGCCCGGCCTACAGGGTCAAACCCCGCGACCGAGCACGGTCTTACGGATCGGGTGAGTCACGACTACGCTTGAAGTGGATCGGGGCTGACTCTGCATCCGATGCAACCAGGTCAAGGAACTCTGGGGTGGCCGCGCAGCCCAGAATGCGGAAAAGAAGGAAGATGCTGGGGACAAGATCCTGGACATTTTTACGGGGGGTGGAAGAAAACAGAAAGAAAAGGAGGCCCAGAAGAATTGGTTTGCCAACAAGGCCAGTTGAGACGATATCTCTTGTCGTCTGACCGAATTTGATTGTGTACCCCAGATCAACGAGATGGCTGGTGGGGGTAAAGCTGGAGAACTCGATGAGGATAAGCTGGACAAGGGTATGTATGCACTTCGCCTTGAGGCTCGATAAAACTGATTTGCGGTCGTAGCGGTTGATCTTTTCCAAAAGCAAATCCTGAAACAGGGTGACCAGGTAAGGGCAAAAGTTCCCATCTGACATAGCTGACCCACGGCACGCAGAGTGACGAATCCGCAATTGAGCAACTTAAAGACGAACAAATTGCCAACGCAATCAGGCACTCGTTCAAGTCTGTCACTGGGAACGAACTGCAGAAGGGCAAGTAGGCAGTAGGTCTGGCTCGCAGAATTCCTTGTGATTCCCGAGGCTAAATCAAATCTTTAAATTCTCTCTTTTGTCGGCATAAAATGTAAAGTGTAATTATAATATTGCTATTAGATCTGGCCATAAGTAAGCGGAAGGGACCGAGCATATGAGCGTGGTGATACCCTCCTCATGTAGAGTCCAACTGCGAAAGAACGTTGGAGAGACTATCAAAGTCCTCATTCAGATAAGATCCGATGGCTGAAAAGTGACACATTGCAAGTGTATGTATTGTAAGTAGAGGTTATTTATTAAAGAGGCGATCAAGTAGACTCGTAACCAGCCGGAGAAAGCTGCGCAGAGGTATGTTGCAAGCAAGAACCTCTGTATCGAGGTTCTGCACCGCACGACACCCCATAGACGGGAAAGGTCACCGGTCTAGCGATCAAGTACATGGTGAATCTTCAAGTTGCATTTGTCACTGTTGCAAACCATCATGATATCGATATGAACGGAAGATTTCGACTGCCTTTAGATAATTTCAAATTTTCAATGACACATGGAACGGAATCCCCATTCTCCGCCCATTTTGGGAATCTCGGGTCGCATTTCTATGTTGACTTTTTTCCCATGTTATAGTAACATTCATAGATCCCAAAATTTGCAATGTCGATGACCGATGTGGACCGCATTGCACAACTCCGGGCCAGCGAACCCTTGGGAACGACATTCCAGAATGACCTGCGAAGTTGGCGTCTCATAACTGTGAATGTGGTCATAGCAGATGATGAGTGGCTGCCAGATCTCATCTTCGACGTTGCCTACGGTTGTGCTGCTGGGGGAACGAACGCGCTAAACGCACTGTGACGGTCAGCTGCAGCCGAGGTGTTCCCTGACTGTCACGATATGGTCTTGGGGACAGTACGAAGAAATGTGTATCATCGAATCGGCCGATCGGGCAGGAAACGGCCCTGAGATCTCCTTGGCGTCCGGCATCATGCATCAGTCTCCAATTTGGAGAGATCAGAGAAATTTGATGGTTCACGAGGCCACCAGAACGACCGCCCATCAATTCGTCACACATCCCGTTATGAACCACTGGCAAGTCGTTTTACATCTTCGGCTCCTTTCGATCTTCGGACTTGCCCCTCCCAATCCACTAGCAGTTTCGCCGCTTCAGAGGGCACGCCCAACACCAAATACCATCCCGCTGTCAACTTTACCTCGACCTTACGTCCCCGTGTATGGCTTCATTAATATTCCGATCAGGGGCATCGTTTGGAAGATCGCAGTATAGCTGAAAACTGAGAGGGCGTCGTTTGCCCCCTCCTGGTGCATCTTCTGCCAAGAGGGCCTGGAGGAGGCAAAAAGATGTCCCATGGATCTCAAGATACTTTTTCTTTTGTAGACTGGAGACGGACGGCCACCCTGACCGGTACATACAACAGATTACGCTACCTTGGTATTTCGGGTGTGGAGGATAGACGTTTTGTTGCTGATTGAAAAAAGCAACGCCCGGTTGCGAGTTTCACAGTTGCGTTGGCGCCATCGGTGCTGATGAATATGCAGTCTAGTTTCACTTGCTGCTCGGAGCCCTGAACCCTATGACATTACTGGGCGGTCTTTGTCATGTTGGTAAGAGAATACAGCATCGCCTTCGTGATCTGCTTAACCTTATTATTGAAGACATGAAATACATTTTGGGATCAATACCGCAAACAAGGTTTTGTCATTAGGAAAGGTGTTTGATTATATTCAAACACCTCTCCCGCCCACCTGTCGTCCCGAAACGGTCACTGTGCTGCTGCAGAGTGATCTAACTTGTAGGTTGAAATTTCCTGGCTGAGGGGAACGGCCGCTGAGACTGAGTCTTTGTATTACTGTTTGTTATGCCCAAACGGTTGATATGCAATAAGGTGCATGGAGTTACGTGCTATGGTGATGATTAGATAAGTACTAATGTGAATGTATGGTTTGTAATGCAATGGAAGGTGGTGAGTCAAAAGCTGAAGGCTTTTCGTCCTGGCAGGATTCAGGGAACTCCTATGTGGGAAAAGATAATGTGAGCTGCGAGGGCGGGTGGGATACGCGCTCGGCATGATTTGAGTTCCATATACGACTGCTGTGAACCTGGCAGGAAAATGATAAAAAGGGGAAAAGGAAAAAACTTACCTCACACAAAAGTGTTCAAGTTGTGTGCAGACAGGTGAACTAGCGCTACAAAGGAGAGGAGGGTGGGGGAAAAGAAACTTCGATTGCCTGAGGCAGATCGATGTGGTGGCAGTCCGAACGAAGACGCCGATTTCCTATTTGGGACTGTCACCACAGATACAAAGACCACAATCTACTGCGTTGTTTCATAACAGATCCCACAAATTTTGGGCGTGGTTTGGTGGCAAGATGACAGTGCCTCGTGTAAAGATTTCCAGTCATAGTAAATCCATGCGTCAACAGCATCAGCAATCTAACAATTTCCTTGTTCGCTTTTCACGCTTTTCAGCTTTTTAAGGAGTACAAGAAAACTCAAAAGTTGAAAGCAAGAGACATGTCAAGAAAATGGTTATATGAGTACACTCCTGACCTAATAGAGTACTACATGTCTTACTTACATTTTGAATTTTCTGAATTTTCAATGTTCCTTCACTCAAAAAAAAACTCAGCTTTTTGGAAGTAGACACCTGGGTTTTTTGACTTGTTACTTTCCCGCTTTTCCGAGCTTTTTTCACTTGCACAACCGCAAAAAAGCTATATGTAAGAATACTGATGCTTGACTATCGGCCTCAAGTTCCAATTGGAAATATTGCGATAGGCTATACTCCTTGGAATGTTGAATTTTGCCAGCGTATGTGACTCGGAAGCCATGGCTTGTACTAATCACAAACCGGCAATTTTTGAAATCCATTCGAAATTTGGCAAAGTCAGCTATAAGCGTAGATCGACTTGGCGTTTTTTTTTGTTAACCTGATGTTGGCGTGCCAACACACGGACTCGGCTATCCGGTAGCGTTACTTTGTTGCTGCTAACAATTGTTTCAGTGAGTTGAGTTTATCATTGATATTCTACAAGTTAATATAGCATTCAACTTACATATTATCCTCTACGCGACATTTTCTGACCGATTATACAAACGTGGAAGCTGAAGCGCTGAAGCTTTGCGAGTAAGTA
>Ga0307517_10003522_pt1 | contig 24332 bp, 34 predicted proteins | sample 23_EM_MG_FD_194515 | JGI IMG/M metagenome (GOLD analysis project Ga0307517, IMG submission 194515) | Populus trichocarpa ectomycorrhiza microbial communities from riparian zone in the Pacific Northwest, United States - 23_EM | ecosystem: Host-associated > Plants > Roots > Unclassified | place... | reverse complement strand
GCGGACAGTGGTGGCATAAACTCACGGCGATACATCCGGCGGTATTTGATGGGGTAACGAACAGGGAGGAGAGGAATGGTGGTGCGTACTCAAACACAAAGAGGTTGACGATAAGCAGCACGAAGATGCTGTGAGCCGATCAACATTCAGCAATGATCAACGGTGGAGAATGAAGCCGAGGTTGATGAACTCACATAAAGAAGTACACGGCGGAGTCTCTCGCCTGGATAATGACTGATCAGGGTGGGACATTCCAAAGGACAAGTTGAGATGTACCATCAGCGTCAACGTCGGAGGGGCAGCCGACCGATCTTTCCACCAAGCAAACGCCCTCCACATCACGAGAGCAAATAAGACGCCTGGTCATTACGGTGAGCACGGACGGTAGATGTGGCCTTCTCACAACTTACTCTCAATGACTACGGGCGTGATCCTGCACATGAGTGAATTGAGTACTGCGCAAAGCTTGGAAAAGCACAGGAGGTTCACCAGTAGCCAGCAATTATGGCAGGAACGCTGGCGGCGTAACATCCTGGAAGTGTGCTGAAGTCCTGGACAACTGTTGAAGGGGAGGTTAGAGTCCTTGAAGAAATGAGCGGGAGGGATGGCGTACTGAGGACTTGTTCTCCAACATAGTCATGTATCGTAAGGCCAACAAGAGTAGCAACGCCGGCTAAGGGCACTGACATCAGAACTTGGGTGGGATGGGAGGAGGGAGGGGGGCTTGCCTATGTACAAAGAACAGGCGACCACCAAGACGGGCTGGGATGTAAATGAGCGGTGAGCGTTCAGTACGGAAGCTAGTTTGTCGCACCGTATTGTCTCTGTCTATTGGGAGGTGTTAGGTGGATAAAAGAGCAGGTGACAAGACGGTGACATACAAAGAGCCCATACACGGGTGAGGAGGATCCCTGACACAGAAGATTGAGAGAGGTGGAACGGTGGGATCAGACGAACGAACGATACCTTCGATGGTTGCATGGGTGACGGTTATACAACTGGACGGGAATTAGCTACAGGCCGGGACTGTGCGAAATGTGCTTACACGACTAGCCAACGCAAGTAAAAGACACAGCTGAGGGAAACGGTTGAGCTTTTGAGGACAATAAACTTGGAGGTACTGACAACTTTTTGCGACGCTCAGCACGAAGAACCAAGAGAACGAAATTTATGCAGGTTACGTACATTTTCTGGAAGGTGAGTCCGCGATGAAGCTGGGGGGGAGTGAGAATGAGAGAGGTTGGAGGTGTGTCGGAGATAGACTTGCCGATCCCGTTAAAGCTGGACACTAGCGTTAGAGGCGTTGGTAAACGAGGTGGGTGGTCGAATACGCACACTAGCATGGGAATCACGACATATCTGTTGATCAGGAACAGGCATTTTGGTATCGAGAGGCGGAGGCTATGGGGAATGAGAGTCGGACGAGTGGGGGTAAGTGAGGGGAACTGACGTCCACATTCTTGTGATCTGCGGAAGCAAATGGGTGGTCAGGTGGCCGAGAGAAGAACGGTGGGGGGGTTAGTGCTCACCTCTTCTCCGAAGGTGAGTGCATAATCATACAGGAGTGTCGTCGCGCAAACGGCTGTGGAGGGGATATTGAGAATACGCAAGGGCGGGAGCGGGTCGGGTGGACGAGACCTGTGACATAGGCGACGATGTAGGCCTGATTGGCCATTGTAAGGTATTCCTGGGGAGGTATCTCGGCCATTACTGGGGAAGCGGGGGGGAGGGGGGAAGGAGGAGAGGATGGAAAGCGGGGGACATTCAGTCCAAGGTAAAGAAGCAGATGGTGAAATAATAACCGGCGAACAAACTCTCGTCTGGATCACCATCAACGACAAACAAATATCGATTCTATGGACCACTACCCAAGCTCGAACTCGACCCTGATCAAAACGCTCAATCTTCAGAAACACCCTGAGAACGGATATTTCGTCGAAACAGACAGACAGGCCGTGAACATCCCGTCTCCGTTCGCAGGTGAGCCCGGCAAGCGGACATGTCGCACAAGGTGATACAAAGATGGGGGACAGATAACGAGCCGAGGTCGTTGGCGACCGCGATCTACTACCTGTTGTCGCACGACTCGCCAAACGGGGTGTTCCTCATGAACAAGTCATTTGTAGGTCGCTCTCCTCGCCCTCGCGTTGCTTATCGTGTTTGACCTGGGTGCGTACGACAGACATACCACGTGCTCCACCAGGGCCGCGCCGAGTATACACTCATCACGCCGGTTGCCGGGGGACCGCCGAAGATTGAAGTGAAGGTGATGGGGACTGGTCCGGGCGAACACCTGCAGCTATTGGTTGGAACGGGCATATGGAAGAAGTCTCGGATCCTTCCAGAGGATCTCGCGCTGGGCAAGTCGGACCAGGACAGGGACAGGATTGGCTGTCTGATCACCGAGGTCGTCGTGCCCGGGTTCCACTGGGAGGATCACGTCTTCATGGGCAGACACCATCTGGAGGACTTGTTCAAAGACGTCGAGGGCGGGGACAAGCTCATTGCCGAGTTTGCAAAGTACATATTGAAGGATTAGCTACCAGACTTGTGTAGGCACCAGGATTCCTTCTCCGAGCCCCGGCCAACACCGAGATAAGAGAAATCTGTTGATCGATGTCAGGCCTTCTGGGAAGCCCACGAGAAGCAGAAGGCTTCTGTCCCCAACCGTCCTCGCTTCTCCCGTCCCAATTTACCGCTCACCGCCAGTTGCCGTTTCCGGGCGACTCGGCCAAGTGCTCGGCCGGATGAGCGCCGTGCATCATCTTGCATTCATGAGAGCTGAGAGCCACCAGCACAAGTAGACCACCTATGCGGGCAGAAGTGCGAGAAGACACCCAGACATCGAGCTCGGCGGTGGCACTCCGCCCAATTTGGCTTTCTAAACAGTCACGTGCTCCACCATCCGTCTCCTCTGCAGGTCCACCACGAGTCGAGGGCCACAAAGCCCAAACGATTGTTCGATCTCTTCCCTCAACGAATAGCAATCCATGGCACCCAATCAACCTTCCACCGAGCAGACATTCAGGGCCAATCTTTCCCAGTTCCGATGGGCCAACAGCGTCCAGGATGACTCCCAGCAACAACAGCCTCAGTCATCCAATCCCTTCGCCAGATTCTACAACGCCGTTGGCGGGGGCTATATACCCTTGAGGTCGAGCGAACGGTCCAACGAGGAGGAAGCTTACTTTGCCCTCTCCAGATGGGACAGGCGCGTACCGGATATCATGTTCTCGCCGCATTCCATGCCGACCTTGTCTCCTTCACCTGCCCCTTTTCCAGGTTGATAGGCTTCGGTGCATGTCTATTGGGCGCTGCAGTCTGTTTCTTTGTCGCCTTTTTGACCGCCCCACTCATTCCCATACGACCCGCTAAATTCGCATTGGCGCTCAGGTCTGTCCCCCCATCCTACCCTGTTCTCCGTCCTCATCATCCCTCCGTTCCAGCCTGGGGAGCCTCTTGGTCATGTTCGGGTTCGTCGAACATCATTGTGTCCCCCTGCACTTCTCACCCACTCACAAAGTTCATTTTCCGCAGCTTCACCGTATTGGTCGGACCCATCACCCACCTCAAACACCTTGTGTCCAAAGAGCGGTTACCTTTCTCCGTCGCCTACATCTCCAGCCTTGCCCTAACCATCTATTTCTCCATATCAGTAAGCTTCATTTCCTCATGGCCGTCCATCACCCAGAAGCTAAGCCACCGTTCAAGGTCAAATCGTATCTGGGCTCCTTGATCTGCGCCGCAGTTCAGATCGTCTGCCTCGTCGCATACGTCCTCGCTTATTTCCCAGGAGGGACCACCACTCTCCGCTTCGGTTCAAGCATGATCTTGCGAGGAGCATCTACCATCTTGCCCCGGTGACTCATCCCCTCAGGTCACCCTCTGTGTATGAGATGTGTATATTTATTTCCCTCTCATCATCTGATAAAATACTAAGATCAGGCACCAAAAAGTCGGTATACCCGCTACGGTTTACGCTACATGTATACTGAGGTCCGTGAACAATGCGTGGTGGAAAGCGGATTACAAAGTGGATATTGTTGGAATGATAAATTCGTGGCGGGTCATCAACGGGGCGGGGCGTTCATCGTAGCTCGGTCGTTACTTCGTCTTGCTCAGTTTCGGGAAGGCAGAAACAGATTGTTGTATGTGGGGCGCTTCCTGGCGGCGGTGGTCATGGCCACAATCCCTGGGGGCGACCTCTCCGCATTTGACGTGAACACTTGCAATGGCTGTGCGTTAGCTGGTCTGACCCGCTTGTTTCCGCGCCGGGGGCTTACCGTAGACCGCAGTCGTCACACTCAAGCACCGGTTTCCAACCGATCCGTTTCGTGCACACATCACACTTGGCCGTCAACAGTCCGCTCGTGAAGATGAGTTCGAATGGGTTCCATCCCACTTCCCCGGGCGGTGGGCGTCGTGGAGGTGAAACGCTGCCGCTCGATCGTTTGGCGCCAGGTTTTAGGAGGGTAAAACGGTGAACTCGGAGCGCAGAGGAAATAGATCTGATCGTGGACCCTCCCTCGGTTGCAGCTGTGGTGGAAACCGAAGAGTGTGCGGTCTGGAACGTCTCCACAGAGAAGGCGGAGGTAGCTTTCCTCCTTCCCATGTTGTCTCCAGCTCCATTGCTCCCGTTCCCAACGGGTTTGACCGTGAGCACAGAAGAAAGAGACGGCAGATTGTTGGTCTGGGGCTGTCGAATCACCGTGGTGCTGTAATCTGATAATCCACTATGGGTGTCTTCAATGAGCGGTTGCGCGCTCTCGCCTGAGTGACCTGCACGAAGATTATCAGGTGTGGGAACCACAAGGTCCTCATAAGGACGAAGCCACCACTACTCACCGCTCCATGCGCTCGTGAGATCAACTTTGGACAGTTTTTCGACGGCCTCCGTCAGTTCCTCATCAGATTCGTCGCTTGTATAGTCTGATCTAGGGGAGCCATCGGCGATGTCTTTCCCCACGCCCATCCCGAAACTTGGTATCCTTGGGGGCGGACTGGGTCGCTTCGTGCCTGTCATGAATTTGACAGTGCCAACATGGAGATCGTCAACTTCCGAGGGTCTGCTCAGAACTTCTGCTTCAGTCTCCCGAAGGCGGTCAAGGACCACACGTGTTGTTGGGCGTTGCAGCGGTTCATTGGCCAGACAGTCGATGCACAGCTGGATGAAGGCAGGGGGGCAACCAGGGCTAGCGCGCCTCCGAATTTCGTCTTGGTCAATGGCAAAGCTTGGTGCTGAGCGCTTGAATGCATCGTCGTCAGCGAGTTTGCGGCTGGCGATCTCACAGAAAATAACACCGAGAGAATAAATGTCGGTCGGGAGATCGAATTCGTTACCAAGGAGGATTTCGGGTGACATGTATGAGTCTGTTCCGCAGAATGTCAACCTCTTGCTTTCGTCCGCGTTCCGAGCAGCTATACGAGCAAATCCAAAGTCGGTGATCTTTAAACGGCCGTTCGAAGTGACAAGGAGATTTTCCCCTTTAAGATCCCGATGTATGCAGCGACGAGCATGGAGGTAGGCGAGAGCTCGAGCAATGTCTGTAGCAAAGGAGAGGCGCAACCTCCACGGAAAAGGTTTGTTCTTATCATGGATGTATGAACGAAGGTTCCCTGTATTTATGCGGACTTCATCAGCACGAGTAAGTAGACAGGGGGGGTCAGAAAGCCCTACCGCTTTCAATGAACTCTGACACGATAAAGATCCGGCCATCCGGGTCGGGGGCGCGAGATAGGCCAAGGTATAGGACGACATTAGGGTGCCTTGCCTCCCTAGAAGAGTGATCGTGAATGCTGGATCGGCTGAGGAGAAGACGGGATAGCCAACTTCATAAGTCTCCATTCTCGCTCAAAATATTTGGCGACATCGTAGTCGGTGGACGGCAGCACCTCCTTGATCGCGACATCGATCCCAAGGTAGGTCGCTGCAGGTAGGATGAGCGGAGGATCGGCGGATGCACCAATTCGGAGAGTTGACCTTTGTAGACGTTCCCGAAGGATCCAGCACCCAATTTCTTCCAATTGCCCTTGATGTCCTTCAGAAACGGTGGATGAGATTAGGTTGAGGAATTTGTGGAGCATTCGTCCTGTACCTCGAAAGGAATGACATCGAAAGCGTCGGAGTGCATGATGGTGGAAGGTGAGAACAAGACGCCCGGAGTGGAAATTGATCATCGTGATTGATTTCTCACTCATCCCCCACCTCGTTGCCGACATCCACCCCGACGAACAGCGACAACAACACACAGCGGGCGACGATGACCGATGACTCCGACTACCGTCCCCGCCCCAGGGCAAACACTACCTCCTTTTCCGCCTTTGGATGGCGTAAACCTCCTCCTCCTCAGCCAAGCACCTCGATGGCCACAACACCCCCAAAACCGACATCCATTCACGGTCTTATCGAGGACCTCACACCACCTGCCGTGCCCTCTTTGGCCTACGCTAGGTCCTTGGCCCTTCTCCTCCAGACAGCTTCTCCTTGCCCCCCTCTTCCCACACTCATCCCGATCTTCGGTACCCTATGCATCGAACATGCTCCTTCTTCCTTGCAGGCCGCAGGCTACGATATTCTCGCCGCGTATTGCGGCAACTCCGAGACCATATTGACCTCGAGTTCGGACGTCCTCGCTTGTTTCGAACTCTTTGATGGGCCATGGACCATTGAACTTTGGGAACCCCGATTCAAAGCGTTTACCAATTTCCGTAATGCGATACCATACAAAGACGTGTTCCTGTCCAACGTATGCACAACAATAATAGGGTGGATAAAATCCGCTTTCGACCCCATGCTCATCCCCGGCTGTCTCCTTCTATCAGAGACCCTTGAACGACAGCGCAGCCTCAAGGAATACTTCTCCTTTTTGTTCACCATCCTGGCTTCACCTGAGTTCGTGTGTGGAGTTCACGAGGAAGAAACCACACAGATACTTTCGCTACTGGGTACGAGTACCCACACTGCGATTCTCCTACCTCGGGAGGTTCCCCCTATCATACCCCCGGAAAGCAGTTCGCCTCGAGTCCACCGGAGGAACCGATCCTCTGCATCCACCCACACCGTCGGCTCGCCGGCTGTTCGCCGACCCGCAGACATTGCAGTAGAGGCATACGTGGAGTTTTTATCAACCCAGCACAAAAAACTTTCACATTTGGACCTCTCCTCCATCTTGCCCCTTCTATTCCGCTCCCTTGCTTTCTACGCGAGCCTCCTTCCCCGCTTATCCCTGCGTCAAGTGACCGAGCATCCCTCTGATACCGAGAAAAAAATCTGTGGACTTATCGATTCCTTGTTTTCGGGCCCACATGCAAGCTCCTGCACCCTTATCCTACACCGTTCACTCTCCCCAGACACATCAAACAGCCAAGATCCTCTTCCATCTATTCAGCTCTCGTTTGGAGCATGCAGGGTCCTCAGGAACTTCCTCCGTCGATCACTTCTCACCCGGCTAGCTCGTGCCTATATATCGAAGGCGAGCTCACATACGTGTACCCCCACGGGCGCGACCGGTTCTGTTGACCTGCCTCAGGACTTCATATCGTTGGCATGGCCAAGGGAAGATGTATCCGTGTGGGAATTCTCCAGGGTGTCACCGATCTTCTGCAAGTCGTTGGGTGACTGGATGGTTTGGCAACCAGAAGGTCGTTCCTTCGATCCCGTTTTATCTCCGGTGGCCGTATTGTTGGAGGCCGCTGGTTTGTTAACCGACGTGTTGTACGCGTTGGACGATAGGGCGGAAGACGAAGACGACTTCGACGAAGAGGAAGTACTGGCGATGTCCAAGGCCCTTCATCAGTTGGTACCATATATGAGGGTTTACCGGTAACTTTCTCGTGTACGCGAAAGGAAACCTGTGCTTGACTACTGCCATTCAGAACTCCGGAAGGTGGTCCATATATCTTTTCGCGCACTCCATACTTAGGCATCAAGCCGACAATGCTGCAGACGATTTCCTTCATACTGTCGCGGGATATCTCCCTACCTGTAAACTGGTTCATGCCAAACATCCTCCTCTCGGTTGCGGATCATCTCTCGGATGAGGATTCGTCCGATGCGGTGGCTGCGATCACGAGACGTCACGGATTTTCTCCAACCTCACCGGAATGGATGGAAACCTGGGACGATATGCTGAAGAACCCGAATATTTTTTCAGGTTCTAAGGCTCTGACGTGGGCTGCGATCTTAGAGGCTATTGAGACCGTTCACTCCATCATCAAGGATGTCCCGTCGTACAGGAAACCTTGGGTGGAATTGGTGTTCAATTTTTGGAAGACCAAGGCTTACTCGGAGCTGGGTGATGGTGCCGAGGTGTTGTGGCTGATTTTCGGCGAGGAAATTGTCCTACGACAATCTGAGTCTCTGGGGGAGATTCCGACGGATCCGGTCATGGACGATATCCTACTGTTTTTAACAGATATCGCCGTCAACGACCAAACCCGCCTTGGCATCGAATATCGATCTCCATCGAACGACAGTTCCACCTCCGCATCCTCTGCTATTCCGTCTTCAACTATCCGACACGATGCACGCGTGCCCCGAAAAGGCGGAGAACACACTTTACCCTCCGTCATGTCCATCCTTACTACGTTCACGACCGGACACTCGTCCAGGTCTCAGTCACAGAATAGGAGAGCCGGCGAGGAGGATGTCTCCGAACCAATACAGGACCCAGGGACGCCCCCCACGCAGATTGCTCCATCAAACACCTTTACGAGATCCGTTGGAGCAACGCTTGCCCTCATCTTGGCTTTTAGTCAGCTTACATTTACACCTCACCCAGCGAAGGGGTTCGATTTCTATCTGTTGGTTCGAATATTCCGGGTTTTATTGCAGGCAGCCTACTCCTCGACGTGTCAGAAAGCTCGCTTGACATGTCTGAGATTTCTGATGCGCCTCCGAGCGGACCGGGACCACAAAGTATACTTCGCCGCCTCAGGGTATGATCCAGACGGGCACGTGTTAACCATGGCTAGGATATTGAACCGAGCCAAGTCGGAAGAGGAGAGGGTAGATCCCCCGAGTGGAGAGAGGAAGGAGCGTGGACGTCCAGCGGAACCCCTCCTGCAACGGCCCCGTGGTCGAGCACTCGCGGGGGCTCGCCATCATTCCCTGTCGAAATCCAGTCGAAGCGCCTCCCGGGCTACCGGCACTGTAATTCTGCAGCCTCTCTGGCAGATTCCGGACATCCTACTATTCAAAATCCCTTTTAGTGACAAACCTACCAAGGGGGTTTCCTCGTACTCCCAGGCGCCGTCCGAGGAGAGCGGGTTGCTGCCGGTCTCCGAATATCTCAACGTCCTCATTAACTTATTATCTGGAGAGCAAGACTGGGAAATCCTATCATTTGTCCTCTGTCACCTGCCGGTGCAGCTCGCCAACAAACACCTTTTCTGTGGGCCTAAATGTCGTACTCTCATAAGTCAGCTCCTCAAAACACTATGCGCCGGCATTTCGACCAAAGAACTTGGAGCCAAAGTACATCCCTGGCCGGATGGACTCAAACCTAGGGACGCATACGGTTTGGCCTATCACTCCCTCTCTGTTCTCATCAGCTATAAACGTTGCTTCGACGGACAATCACTACACCACCTTGTTGAAGTCTTTCTTGACGGCTTGAGTGGATCACCCTCAGCCATCAAGTGCTGCCTTCACGCCCTCTCATTATCAGCTTTCGAATTGATGCCCTCGATGACCCGATACCTGTCAAGGATTTTGGAGAAGTTATCCCAGATCATGTCCAACCCCGCAATGTCGGTGCACATCATCGACTTCTTATCCATCGTCGGGTCAATACAGTCCTTGCACGTCAATTTCCGAGAACAAGACTACAAAATGGTGTTTGGGGTTGCGCTCCAATACCTGCAGCAACACAATAGACAAGATTCGGCGAATCAAATCTCCTGGGCGTTGTCCCAACACGTTCGCATCATGTCCTACTACATCATCTACGTTTGGTTCCTATCTCTTCGTCTATCCGACAGGCCGAGGCACATACCGTTTATCTGTCGCCAATTGTTACTGGCGAATGAAGGACGTGCCACCGTTGACCAATCTACTGAGGTTTGTTTCGACTGGCTCGCACGTTATTCGTACGCAAGCGCAGATCCTCGGCCTGCGAATTCCATCCTCAATGAGATAGTAACCAACCCTCCCGGTGCAGCAGAGACCGCAACCTCAGAAAAAACCTGGATTGTTGGCAGCTCCGTCGTCACCATTCGTACCCTTTCCAGGCTCGGGTGGCTAGAGGTGGTGTCGCGCAGAGCCTCGGGCCTGACAAAGTTTCTCTGCCGAGCCGAGAACGTTCCACTTGTGGGGCCCGGCGATCTTAACCCGGACATGCTCTCAATTCCGGCCAGCTTCATGATGGAACGCTCCCAGAATCCAGGTGGTCTCATACCCGAGGCGAGTACCTGATTTGACGATAATGCTCGGCCTTTGTTAATAAAAGTCATCCCAGGAGCCATTAACCTCAGAGCCGGATGAAGTCAACGTTTCGCCTCCCGACCCCATTACCGGTTATGTCTGGAGTGGAACGGCCCCTTCCCAGCGTCGCAAAGACGTAGCGATCGACCCCTCGTACTTCCCACTCCAATTATCCTCCTTTCCAGATAAGGACAGTCTTCCTTTCGGGACCCTGGTCACGGATTCCGCGAGAATCAAATCGTTTATCCGTACGTTGGACCGGATGCCAGTCATCGATACCCACAAAGTTGGTATCATGTATGCCGCCCCCGGACAAACCACAGAAGAAGAGATACTCCAAAACACATACGGGTCACCTGCATATACAAGGTTCTTGGAGGGGATCGGCCGACTGATTAATCTCCGTGGCCAAATGGATGTTTACGCAGGCGGATTGGATCCTGACGAGGATGGGGAGTATGCCTATGCTTGGTGGGACGATAATTCCCAGGTCCTGTATCACACCGCGACGCTGATGCCGACCGACCCGCAAGATAAGTATTCTAGTAATAAGAAACGACACATCGGGAACGACCTCGTACGGATAGTGTGGAACGATTCGGGGCTACCGTACAGATTCGACACGCTAGCCACCCAGTTCCAATTCGTCAACATCGTCATAGAACCACACTCTAAAGGGGTTATTGCGGCTTTCTCAGATAACGTTCACGAGAACGAATATTTCAAGGTCACTGTGCAGAGGGCTCCGGGGATGCCGGAGTTCTCACCCGTCGGGGAGTTCAAACTTATCTCTGCCCAGGAGCTCCCCCTCCTCGTCAGGCAGCTCGGTCTTCTATCCGACTGGTTCGCGTTTGTTTTTCAGACGACGGAACAGGATACGCAGCGTGTAGAAGTCATCACGAACTGGCGTTCTCGACTGGACACTATTCAACGATTCAAGGCTGGAGCGGGTTTAACTGAGTCACACTTGGGGGCTGCCTATGAGGATGGCGCCTTGGAACAGCAATATGTTCGGGACTTTTCTACCATGTATTGAAAACTCTTAGGTCGCTCGTTAGGACATCGTTACAATCTCCCCCCTCCCGTATCATGATGACAAACTGTATACATAGAGTCAAGTAAAATTCAAGTCAAATCAATGATATCGCTAGGGATCTGAGACTGGGCTCGGCGGCGCGACCTTGCAACCAACAGAGGTGCAACCTTCGGCTTTGCCCGGGGCGGGGCGGGTTCACCTTCATCCGAGTCGCTGGAAATTTCTATAACGTTATCAGGCGTCGGTTCCTGGGAGGACGGGGCGGATTTCTGTGGTAGCGTGGACGGTGGGATAGGTGAGGTACCAGGTCCTGGTCTCGGGTGGACGCGGGCCTGCAAAGGGTGCTGAGACCGGTCTCTTACGTCTGTTATTATTGGTGCGGCCATCCTGGTGGTTGGGAATTCTTTGTCGACAGTGGTAACAGGAGAGACCTTGGGTCCTTTGCGCTGTGAGGCATTTGTGGTAGCGATATCGTCGATAAGATTGAGGATCTTAGAGCGTCCACCCGGGATGGGCCCGTCACCTCTGGGGGGTTTGTCAACTGATTTCAGCCTTCGCTCCTCCGACTTTGTGACAGGGTAAAACGCCTTGAGGTCCTGCTTCGGTCGATACTCCTGTTTCTGAGGTTCCTCCACATCTTCCGAGGTAGATGGGGTACCAGTGTCCACGATTTTTGAACGACTAGCGGGTTTTTTGCGGGTAGTTTTTTTGGCCGTCTTTCGCTTGACGCTTTCTTCAAATGAATCGATGAGAGACGGCATTGCCGCCCCGACTATGGATGCAGGAACCCACACACGAAAGTTACTTGATGGATCTGGCGGGGGTTTCTTTGTGTCTTTGCCACTTTCGTTGATTGTGTCGCCAGAAGAGGAAATATCGGCAATGAGGGGTGGGCGAATGTCCTTTATACCCGCGGACACCAGTGCCACGAGACGCTCAGGGGATACCTCGAGACGGTACTCCAATAACCCATCTGTGGAATCATGGTTGCGGGTCGAGTGGATCTTGAGGATAAGGTCCTGGCAGATCAGTGAACCGCCGATATGGAGATGGGAGAGGAATGCCGCTGTGGATGTGGCTGGCGAAGAGGATGGTGGCTCGTTTGGTGGTGGGTGTGTCGTGGATGATAAGGGGGACCGACCAGCCTTCTGGGAATCCTTCTCTAAAACCGATTCGCGCAGGAACCGAAAAACTGCGGCCGGCCAGATCACGGTGCGAAAGCGTTTTATGATCACGTGCCGAACACCCCATTCGAAGTAGAGCTCGCAGATGTGCGCGATTCTGCCCAAGTCAAGCGGCCGTTCCCAGTTTGCTTTAATTTTGTGAACTCTTCCCTCTGTTTCAGAGGTGATAGGGTTTGCGTATGACATGAGGATGTCTATGTCCGGAAATTCTTCAGGGATAGCCTTGGACAAAGCCCCATGCTTTTTGCCCAAGATACCGCGGGAGTTGGTACGGAGTTCTTCTGCTAAATCCTCTTTCCAGGCGATCAGGTACTCTTGTAGACCCTCTCTGGATAGAGTGCGCGCGGCGGATAACAAGCTGTCACCAAAGCCACATTTTGCGAGGCCATGAGCCACTTTGGGGCCACATCTGGACAGTCCAGCCTGGTGGTAATCCCCACCACTCAGAAGAGCAATGAGGATGAGACCGCCGTGGGTGAGATTGATTTCTGGAAGGTCAAACTCGCTCGCCCTGAAGACAACCACGTGGTTTCCATCGTCTTTTATTGAGGAACCGGCCACCGAGTGTGGACGGTTTCCTGACAAGGAACTGCTTGGGCTGAGGTGTGTCAATAGAAGTGCGGTAGATAAGAAGACGAAACGCACTTGCGAATCACCATCGTTCCCCCAAAGACGAAGGTGTCAACGTCGTCAGAGAGAACTGCATCAATAACACCAGTTCGGTTGAGAAATGCCAACTCTGCTTCTGCTTCGCCTGGAGCCTGGATACTATGTAGGTTCATCACGAGTGACACGAGAGAAAACCCTCACCACGTGCCATTCAAAGCCAAAGGCCTCGATAATGTTCTTCATACCATCCGTCAGCCAGTGTGCTTTCCCAGAGATCTTCTTGTTCCGTTTGATCGAAGGGCGTTTCGGGCCATCAAACACGAAGAGAGGCAGTAGGGGGACGCCGAGCAACCTAGAACACCGGAAGAAGAGAGTTCTCAGCTCCGGGTTCTCCCCTTCGCGTCCGTATGCGGCGTGATAAAACCAAATGCTGGCATCGATTCCAATGCGGAGTCCTCGGACACCCTCAACATTGTGCTCGAAGCCATCCACGACGGCAAGATTGGTGAGAGAACGCCGCTTGCCGGCGGGCCGCAGTAGCTTTGAGGGGATGTGAGCCCAAAGACAAGAACGAGGCATGATGAAATCTCACATCCCATAACCCAGGAACGCCCATCGCAGAACTGGTAGCAGCCTGGGTGGCGACTGATTGAGATCACAGGCCGAGGTACATTACGCGGCGTGGTCACGTGGTGTAACCGTAAAATAATAACCTAACAAATGATACAAAATCCACAGTGGGGCGTACAGATATCCCAAAATCCAACTTCGCACTCTTATAAATGTACTTGATTAACCATCGCTGTCACCCGTGAATTGATCCTTTGCTGCGTGCGCTCTGCAGCGGCATCATACACATAATGCACCACCGGATGCCAAGGTGTCCTGTGGCCATCAACGGGACTAAGATTGAGGGAGTCGGAGGAACCTGCTCGAACTTGGTCTTGTCCAAAGAAACTGTCGCCGGCATCGGAGAGGCCTATTAAAAGCATCATTGATCAGTGATACAAAAGGAGAGTGAGGTACATACGGTCATCCTCCTCAACAACCCTTCTCTTTCCCAGTGCCTTCTCGCTTAAACCGATGGGGGTAACAATGTCGTATCCATCGCTGTCGTCACCAGTTTCAGACAGGGACTTTCGCCCGCCACTTGTATAGCCTGAACGCGTGGTAATATCCCCGATTGACCTTTGGGGCGAGGGGGTTCTGGATCGAGGTTGATTGGGTGAGGGCAGCCGAGGACCGTGAGGTGCAGGTGGGGGTGGGGCAAGGTTCTGGATATTACCTGTGTGTGTAGGCACAGGTTGCAATTTCATCGAAGCGGTATTCCCAGGGGAAGTTCCAGGTCGGTGCACATGGGGAGCCGGGGACAAAGAGCGCGAGCGATCCGTCACATCGTCAAGCGAGTGCCGGTCATAATTTGAGTCTTCGTGCTGCTGGCGTGTCAGGAACAAGCGCACTCACCATGAAAAGAAAACCCTTACCCCTGTTGGTCTCTTGATTCCATCGCTTTGGCTCCACTGGTCGGCATCTGTTTCGAATCCGACCCTTTCCCAATCATCATACATGCGTAGGGATTCGACCAATTCTTCATTTGAAATCAGGAGGGCTGCAAGAAGCTGTTCTTCTACCGTTAATTCAGACGGATCTTTACTCAAGTCGAGAACGTTTGAATCATCGTGGTCAACGTGATCGCCAGAAGTCAATCTGTCGTTGCGCGAACGCTCGGCACTTGAGGTGGCCCAGGGTATTTGAGCAAATATTAGTTCCTGGGAGGATCTACATCGTGCATAAAACTCCTGTGAGTGGTAAATACATGTGCGATTACGGTCCAAACAAAACTTGCCTTGATGACGATTTCTTTCTCCTTCATTTCCTCCGGTTTTGTATAGGTAACTGCCTCCGCTAACAATGCGGCGTTACCACGCCCAATTTTGCATTCTTGGAATAGGCGTCGAATATCCTCATCCAAAGGGATAATGAGGTTTTGTGGACTGGTGCGTGAATAGTTGAATTGGGGGTTGGGTATGTCCTAGGGATTCGTAGGTCAGGCTCGATCCACGCAGGCGGAGGGTCATCGTACGTGCGAGTCCATCAAGTAATTCCCTGTGGATGAGGGTGTCCTGTGTTGGACGGGGGGGTTGAACATTGCGTCGTCGGGGTCAAACGGGATACCCTAGAAGTGGGTAAATCCTAGTTTAAGAAAAGGATACGGTAGAACTGCACATCATCTGGCTTCCCTGGAGGTTTAACCCTCCTCCAAAGGCCACGAAAACCCTCTCGATCATTTCCTAGTGATTACCTCAGTACACCGCGAACTGGCTACGAGAGGCATGTATGCTCACTTGAAATACTAATGTGGGCAGCAGCAGCTACGACGGTGAGAAGACGTTCCCGGACGACCGGAACGGTCTGGGGATTTTCCAAAACATCCTCAATGGTTTCCAAGAATTTGCGGGAACTGGACTGGTGGATGAATACTTGCGACGAGTTGCGAAGCATTATAGCCCAAAGCTGCCAGGTATATACCACTTCTTAGATTGAGTGAGTGTATCAGATGGTGGGGGTGGACCTACACGAGCAGCGGAGAGTTGGGCTGGGGGCTCTGCGTATCTGTGAAGAGAAACGATGGGTCAATCGTACTCAGGAGGTGCGGCAGGGGGGGACTACGGACTTGAATTCTCGTCTGAGAGCTTTGACAGCCTCTTTCGCATTTGATTCACTTGAAGACGCCCGTTCACAAACTTCCAGAACGAGAGCCCAGTCTTCCGAAGCAGTCGCGGTCAGATAGCCTTCCGCGCGTTCAGTACAACCAATGGCAATGCGACTGAAGGACTCATCACACCAATCATCCTTGTTAGTTCTGCCTGTCCATCTTCCTCTCGTCCCCCTCGATCGCGATTTCTCCCTCTTTCACCATCCCTTTCCCTTTCTTTACGCTCCCCAAAGAGCTTCCACTCCTTCTTATCATCCCTAGTAGAAGATTCGTACTGACTGGTCCGGTCGTCCGTTGGGATCCCGGGATGAGCAACTTCCATGTGGGGATCAAGCGCTCTCAGGATACCGACGGCAGCAACGACCCCTCCGGGTTGAGGTTTCTTGCGTAACAATCGAGAATCTATCTCGCGATCCGGCTTAACCGACTTTGCTGGTAATGGGAGTGAGGAGAAAGATGAGGACCTCGAGCCAGATAGAGGGTACGGCTGAGGAAGGGGAAGTGGGGTATCTTCCTCAATGGTCCGTTTTGGCTTGTCGCGCCCAAAGAATTTCTTCATGGCAGAAGGGTTGTCAGCGGAAGAGTGGGGACGTTTGCCGACGATGGAATGTGTGGTGGAAAGTCTCGGTCGGAGTTCGAACTCTGACCAACAACACCCCCCATCAGTTCTAACTTTCGAAGGAATGTCGTGCTAAATAACCAAAACGCAGCTGCGAATCTTCGGGGGGGATGGAGTTCTACAATACTCGCTCCAAAGACCATCGGTGCTGGTGGTGTTGGTGGTGTACAAATGCAAACTACGCCCCTGTCGAAGCAACATGGGACGGCGAGCTGGCTTCCCAGCTGTGCTAGTGGTATTGATGGAACCCAGCGTACCGCCGGCCTATACAGCGACTTGGGTGTGTTTTTTTCGGTTGGGGGGGGGGGAGCTTGGGGTATTTGGTGTTTGGTCTCTCGGTCGACTGCCCACATTTGGTATGATTGGAGTCGGGGTTACTTTCAGCACTGGTCAGCGCTGGGAAATATACGGGTAGATCACAATAATCACCATGCATCTTCCTGACAGAGCTCCTGAACAGAAACAATACCTGATCTGGCCTACCAGCCAAATGTGGGCACTGCTAGGCTGAAATTTAGTAAGCTGGTAACCAAAAGTCAGGAAGGATATGGGGTGACTAGACTGAGTCTCTGCCTAGGTATCAGGAAAACATGAGGCTGCATCTATCTGCTCCTCCACTTCCCATGCCGAAGACGACCATAAGTTGCACTGCAAGAAGTGCCGCGACTCTGGTGAACCACTAGATAAGACTCTCGCCGACTCCTGGATGTGCACCCACTTCAGGTGCCCGTCTCGTGGTCTCACTGACCACCCCTCTGGTGACCCCTCCTGCAAAGGATGGAGCATCACCATTGGCAATTCACACGCCCACAAACCTGACATGTCCGGTCAGACCATTCTGAACCACCTCCCTCTTCCTGATACTACCATCTTCTAACTGCGCGCTTTACTCTACATTGATTCCTCTACCTATGTCTGGTTCCTCTGGCCCCCTGGGGCCTTCCAAGGCTCCGCCCCACCCTCTCCAGCTACCGAGAGAGAGGTGAAACCCGAACCAGGTAGCCCGTCGTCGAGCTCGGCCTCCAACCCCATCTCTGTCTTCTCCTCTCCCATTGCCAAAGATCCCCTCTTCCTTCCCTCTACTGTGGAAGACACCCCCTGCGCCGAACGCATTCGAGGTCGCTCTCGTTCAGTCGTTCGCTCCTCGAAGCCGCCTACGGCGAAAGGTTATGCCAAGCAGAAGGCCGGGAAGTCGGGCTCGTCCCAACGTTCCCCAACCCCTCTCTCCAAATGCAACACCTCGCAGCACAGGCGTGACCGCAGTGTGTCGTCCATCAGTCGGCGCAGCCTTTCTGTGATATGTAATCCGGTTTTCCCCCGCACTCCCCTCATGGAAGGCCCTCCTCCCCCCAACCAGCTTGCACAAGCCGAGCCTATCCGTTGTTCCATGTTTTCCCAGGACAGCGATACACCCCTACACACCTGGGAACAGGCCAATGCAGACTTTGCTCGAATAAGAGATAACCTTCCCGGTCCTCCCCCTTCTACTGCTTTCCTTGCCAGGGGTACCCCCTCTTCACAATCCCTCCCCACTACACCCGCAGTCGATGTGACGGGATCCCGCTACCACTCCCCCCCAATCCCCATGGGTCGTCTTCCTACCCTGGAAATTGCGGGACACCCACCCTGAGATCCCAATGACATGGACATCCACCTCCCAAGAGGTGCTAGATATGGTACCATCCCCCCTGAAGTTGGCGCAGAAACCCCAAACTTTGCTGAGGGCATCAAGGAGATCTTCTTCTCTGCTGTCACGTCCACCTCCTTCGCCGAGGCAATGACCCTGATCGAAAAAGTTGAGCCAGGTCCTACCCTCATCCCAGTTCCCGAGATTGACCCCTGTGTGGGCAATGGCCCCCCCATACATCCTATAGAGGGTGCCACTCATTCAGAACCTCGCCCATTCTGTCAATGACATTCACAGGGCACAATGCAAATCGTGGAACTGCGAAATGTTCATCATAGCCCAGAACCACAATTACACCCACATTCTGGAATGAGTCACCTGGTCCCAGATGGTCACCAACCATAACCTCCATGCCCTCCAAGAATCCCACGAGACTTACTGTGCCAGCAACAATGACTCATGGGCAAACTACTCTGATGACATCTGTAACCACTTCAACGGCTATCACGACAGACTGAACAAAATCCAGAACACCCATGCTGCCACCATCCTCGACCTCCAGGAGGACCTCACTGCCCTGGAAGATCTTGTCCAGACCCTCTTGAAAAAGGTTGAATCCCTCACCAGGAAAGTTGATGACCTCTCCGCTCACATCGACTCTGTCCCTCCCACCAACAACGATGATATAGACTTCGATGTGCCAGATGCTCAGTTCACCCATGCTTCTCAATCCTCTTCTTCTTCTTCTTCTTCTTTCCCCTCTCCTGCCACCCTCTCAAATATTATCCAATCTTCGGTCAACTCTGCTGTGCAGTCCACTGTTAATGCCGCTGTCTCTTCTGCTTTGCTCCCTGTATGGGAAAACCTTTCTTCCATCTCTCGCGACATCTTGGGTTTGAAAAACAGTTGTACTGTTTCAATCCCCACAACTGTCTCCGTACCCGCCCAATGTGCTGTGTCTCCCACCCCTGCAAGGCAGACACAACAAACCCAATCTGCCTCCTCTTCTTCTCAAGATTTCCTTGCCATGTTCAACAATATCCAACCTGTTGAGCAGGTACGGTGGTATATTCTAAACTACCACAAGGTACTCTAAATCTTACCTTAGAAGAGTGTTGGGTGCGTTGCTGGTGGGGGAAGAGAGAAGAAGAGTGATTGTCTATTCTGGTCCATATCCTAGGGTATATATATCTAAGGGTATCTATTGTGGTCACAGAGTGACAATGTGACTGATGTTCCGATGGAAGGCTTAAGGCCGCATCATCTCCTACATCACGGTGCACGGACCATCTACATCAAACGCACGGACCATATAATATAGTCTGGCCTTCAGGTCGCTATAGAGCATGATCTGGACATTGGATCACTTATTAGCATTACCTGGTCATGTGACCTAAGGACCATAGGGCTAAAGGAAGCCTCCGGTTCAACACAACCTCCCCACCCTTGCACCAACCCTGACTTTTTCTGTCAATGGGTCACCAACATTGCCCCCCCCATGCTCAATGTCTGGGCCCAACTCCTTTCCTGCGTACAATGGGATCTTCTAAACACCCTTGGCAACAGCATGTCCTGTGGAAACATCAACAATTCATGACTTTTCCCTGGCATCCCAGGATGTCAAAAGTACATCCTACAATGCATAGACTGTGCTTTCGGACCTGGAGGCCCCGGTTACTTCCCCCTTCCTCCCACCAGAGATTGTCCCATCACCAATGCCGAGGCTTCTCCCCTCTTCTATGACTGGGTTGCCACCAATGGCACTTCCAATGGAAGGAGTATTTTCAACCAGAACCCTGAAAATCCCAACAAAACCCTTCCTCTTTATCCACCAGGCTTCCACCCATCTGAAAGACCCACTTTCCGCCACATGGGTGAAGCTCCCTCTCCTTCACTGGGTCTTCCTGCCCAAAACCTTCCCACCCCCACTCCACAGCATGCCACCCCAGTTGAAGGTGACTTTGGCACCTACCTCGGCAACTTCACCAATGATGGTCTTCCCACCAACAACCAGTAGGTCAACATAGATGGCCACCAGTGGAATGTTGTAAGGAAGAACACCGGCAAAGGCAAAGCTGTCTCTTCCACACAAGTGGCTGTAACTGCTGCCTCCAACCCCTCACCCCCTGCTTACAAGAACAAGAAACTCCCACCCCCAGGTGAACAATGGCTCCTACACTTCCCAAAGGACAAATGCCCCTCTGCTGCTGAACAACCTGACCCCATTCAGGTCCTCAACCTCATCAACAAGGAATGTTCCAACCTCTACAAGGTCAGGGCAGTCCTCACTATCTGGACTTGGGATGGAAACCTCTCCATCAAGTTCACCCCCACCTCTACTATCAAACAAATTGGTTTAGCTGCCAAAACCATTGCCAGAATCTTCACTCCTGTTGACCACAACAGACAACATATCACCAGAGTCACCTTCAAGAAGGAAATCCCTTGGTCCAAGGTGATCCTGAAGAATGTTCTCCTCTGGCCCCCCATGACCACTGAGGACCATGAGATATTTGACAAGGCCACTTCCATTGGTCAACCACCACCTACCTGCCCGGTCTGGACCAAGGAAGCCCTCATGAAAGAGGTCCAGGCCTCTATCCACACCCTCCCCCCCAACGTCCAGTTCACCCTCGAGCTGAGTTGGGCTCGAGCCCCTGATACCTTCCTCCAGACAGAGGAGTATGGCACCATCAGTTTTGCATTTGACGACACTGATGGTAACATAGGCCAAAATATCATCAACCAAGCCTGCTACTACATGTTCAAATGTGTAGTCTACCCCGACTTCTGGAAAGAGAAGGTCAACCCCACACAATGCTCCTGATGCTACAAGTATGGCATAGAACATACCAAATGCAACATTGTATGCTCAATCTGCTCCTCTCCCAAACATGATGAGAAGCAGCACAACATCAACTGCCAGAAGTGTGTTGGATCAGGCAAGCCCAAAACTGAGATTGAAAATCCAGCATGGGTCTGCATACACTTCAAATGCCTGTGCTGCGGCAAGACCAACCACTGAGCAGGAAGTGACACCTGCAAAGGAAGAGACAATACCATTGCCATTGCCAGAGCCCACAAAAAATATATGGCAGGACAGACCATCCTCTCCTGTTCCTCTTTCCACCAGAACTGCCATCCATACCAGCTAAAGTCCAATCCCAACCACTCCAACAACTCTGTGCCCCCTCAGTTTGAATCTTTTGCCCCTGTAACTTCATGAACAATACAACTGATCCAGTAGATAATTTATCTGTCCTTTTCAACCATTTGAACTCTTTTTCCCCTATAATCAAAAAAACACCAGATCTTCTTCCTTCCAAACTTTTCCCCTCCCGGCCTTCAGAATCCTTTTCTCTTGAATCTCTCCAACAAGCTATTTCCCCTCCCCTTCAATTTATTTCCCAGAATGTTAATAAGTCTAATATTTCTATGCACACTCTTCTCAACTCCTATTTACTGTGGTCTTCAAACACTCCTTCCATTTCGTCTGCTAACCCTTGCCTTACAGCTGATATAGTTATTGTCATCGCGCACGATTTTCGGACTTTCTTTTTCTTTATGTCTCTACATCTTTTGGACTCTTTTACCTTCAAAACCCCACACTCTTTTATTTTCTTTCACACTCCGCATCAAGACACCAAGATAATATTCAACTATTCGGGAAGATTGGCAAGGACAAGATGAGTATCTACAAGGGTATCGACCATACACTCCATTTCTGCCTCAAGGCGCACGGCTTCTCGGAATTCGGCATACGAAGACCACCTAAGGACGTTGTATCCTAACAGAACCCTCTCCACCTCGTACCGGCTAGGCGGGCCCAGCTCAGGCAACTCCCCCAGTCGACCCGGACTCTCCACCCTGGGAGGAGTCACTGGTGGACAATCCTCTAGATGTCCCTGGACGACTACCCTCCGACGACGCCTGTCGCTGCTCCCAAGACGACTCGCCTAGAAAGGAACATCCCATCAGTGGTTGTCTACGACCGGTACGGTGAGCACGCTGACCAACACGGACCGGAAGGATCTCGGCCATCACCTCCAACGCTTCAGGAGAATCAGCACTGGAGACCTCTCCAGTGCATCCTGAGCATGGAATCACCTCCAGCCCCTGGATAGGCTGCTCATCAACCATGGAAGCGTACTCCAGTTCATCGTCAAGAACCTAGGGACATTGGTCAGTTTCAGGACATCCATCAGTCCAGGAACCACCAAGTACCTCAATGGACACCGCCTGGTCTCCTGAACGGGTACACTTGCAGACCTGGTCCTGAACGATGGACATCAATAAAGGCACGAAAACCCCAAAGGTGCCAGCGCACCTGCAAGACCTCGACGCGTCCACGCAACTCCATGGTAAACTGTTCCTCAGCCAACCACAGCCTCTCCAACTCGAACAAGCGTTGAGCCAGGTCCTGATTCTGACGAAGTACCTCCTCCACGTTGGAAGCCTGACGCTTGAAGGCATCCTCCATCTCCTTCCGTTCATTACGTTCACGGACCACCTACAAGAAAGGGTCAGCGAACATCACCCAAAGACATTTGAGGCCCTACCTCTCTTTCCAGAACATCGATATGGGCAAGCAATCGACTCCCCATGGCTGACGCATGACGCATCTCCAGACTCGTGGGAACGTCTCTCCCCCTGGATGACTCCCCCTCTACAAATCTCTCGGGTGTGTCACGTACCCCTAGGGTAATCAAGCGGTCCAAGACTTTATCCTGCTTGGGAGAATGAACCCGTCGATCATTCTGGAGACGAGCGGTCTGGATGGCTGCGCCCCATAGGAAGTCCTCGTCGTACAAGTCGGACATCTGATCATCAAGGTATTCAGACCCTGGCTTGTCAAGACGATCGATGATAGCGGACGAGTGGGGATAGGCGGCAAAGACGTGCCCTTTGACGTGGCGGTAACGACCCATCTCAGTACGAGTGACGGACACGTCATGGATGCGGTACTTGGTGGAAGAGATTCTAGGCATGGTAACGAGTAGGGAGAGATGAAGAGATGGTAGAGGGAAGCTAGGTTTGTTGGTTTTGGAAGACGAGCGGATGATGAGTTGTCGCCCTGGGACGTCCCCTTTTATCCGTCTCTCCCAAACCAGAACACGTCACCACTGTTGCCATCAATCCCCTTGTCAACACAAGTGGTGCCACTCCCTCTATTTTCCTATTGGTTGTTCCCACGTTCTCCCATCAGTCTCCCTGACGATGATGGTGTCACTTCCTTTCCTATTTTCCTATTGGACATTCTCACGCTCCGCAGTTCTTCTTTGTCATGAATATTCTCACGATTCATTTCCCTTTGTTCTTATTTTCCCACGATCCACCTTCACTCCGATCATGATATCATAATGTCCCCGCGACCCACACTTACTCCAATTATGATCTCATGTCACGGTCACATGTCACAGGCCACTCTGGTAGTATATAAAGACCTCAGATAGCACTTGTATTCTTTAGTTTTGTTATTACAGGATTTCCTCTGCCTGAAGACGCTCTTCGGACAAGCTCGGAGACTTACTGCAAGAAATCAGACCTCAGATCTGCTCTCTTCCACTCTACTCCTTCTCTCCTCTATTACGCGCATCCACTGCCTCCTCGACCCATCGTCCAGCGTTGTGCAAGGCCCTGCCTCACCTCCCTTATCAGTTTGAAGACCTCTACCCATCTTAGTGGTTCATTGTTGTCTCTGTTAGCAAGGGCAAGCTACTCAAGAATCGGTTAGTGACTCGTAGTGACGAGTCGTTTCCTGGAGTGGTCTCGGCGCAGAGTGGCCCTGACAGTTATGGTTCAAGAACTATGGTGCCATCAACAACCACAAATGGACTCTCATCCTCCCTACCATCCTGGATCCCTACCCTGATGTCATCACCTACATCAGGAACTCTGTCAGCACATTTGCTATGCTAACAAAAAGCCATATAAAAATTTCAAAACTTCAACTCAAGACAGTAACGATTCACCAACAACACATTCATTACTCTCACTGGGGGCAAGGGGTGGTGTCCTGGGCTGGTACATCACAAGTCCATCACAAGGACATAGACAAAGTACCAGGCAAAAACCCACCTGGTACATCTCAAGTCCATTCAGAATTTTCCCAACCAGT
>Ga0307517_10003521_pt1 | contig 24337 bp, 21 predicted proteins | sample 23_EM_MG_FD_194515 | JGI IMG/M metagenome (GOLD analysis project Ga0307517, IMG submission 194515) | Populus trichocarpa ectomycorrhiza microbial communities from riparian zone in the Pacific Northwest, United States - 23_EM | ecosystem: Host-associated > Plants > Roots > Unclassified | place... | reverse complement strand
CCCCCCCGAACAAACACCATCCCACCAAAAAAAAAAAAAAAAAAAAAAAAAGTAAGAATAGAAAAAAATAAATAAAATAGCTTCTTTTACCTTGGGAATGCAGGTGTTGCCCTCTCCCTATTTATTTCCTTGTATATATAGCTTTTTTTCTTAGTAAAGCGAGGTAGTATTAGTTTCTAGTACCGTCTGTTGTAGATACCACCATTAGGCGGGCTTGGTAAACTAGGCCTTGTGTCTTTTGAAATATGTCATGGAACTGGAGATTAATAGAAAATATACAGCTAACCAAGAAGAAGGAGAGATCATTTGCTGGCAGACTCCAACATCACACCATAAGAGCACGCTTGCCGCGGAGACTTCTGACCAACTCGCACTATTGGCAACTCTGCCGTAGTTGAGCGGCCCTCCAAAATCTTCTGAGCTCTAACGGAATTTCTGAGACTCTTCAACGATGATTAGGGTGAATACCAGCGTCAACATAGTCTCTCAGGAGTAAAATATAAGCAAAGATTTCTTCAGTTCGAGTAGTTGCCAGATATACTAGCGCCGCCCTACCGGTATCGGCGGCCGTATTGACTTCCACCACGTCGACTGGTGGTATTATTCGTATTATTTGTTTCAGTCTTTCAGGTTTTCCCTCGTAGCCACTCATTAAGCCACCCGGCCCGCACGATCCGCTGAGCCAATACTGAACTTGTTATACCATCCCCCAGCAACATCCGCACAATCTCAAAAAAAACCGGCTGCTTGCTGGGCGCGGAACTATATGTGGTCCCTGGTTTGTGAATTGACGTCAGCCCTCTCGCCAACTAATCGGGGATTGGGAGTCCTTGGGTATCCCGCGGTTTCTGTGCAATGGGGGGTGACGAGCAATGACCAGAGGGCCGGGAACAGCTGTCCACTCTCAGCGATTCCACTATTTCGGAGTTTCTTTCGGGCCGGCCCTGTAAGCTCACCTAAAGCCCCTTCTATCCAAGGAGTCCCCCTGAATGGCTGCCCCCCACAAGGGTGCGTCGATCCTAGAAACCTCCAATAGTATATGAATGGGCAGGACAGTGATATCGAGTTGGGTCTTCTAGTCACCAGCTCGTTCGTTAATATTTGTGTTTAGTGGGACCTCACGACTCCGACGCTCCCGTTTGGAGTCGCTAGATGTAGTATTGTTGGGTCGCTATTTTATCCCTCAGCATTTTCTCCGCGGGGCGGGAGGCATTTGAGCGTGTGTAAAAGGGGTTTGCAGCTTGGTGAATCACTCCGTCGTGTAGAGGTAGGAATCTCCCCCTGACAAGCTCGAGAACGCCCTTTCTTTGAGGGAGCGAAGTTATAAGGGGTCTCTATACCTCGCAGCAGCACATGTCACTCTCTTTCCGCATTCGAGGGGGGGTGCTGTGCAGTAGAATATTAGATAGCTTGAGAGCGATAGTGTCTGCGGTAAAAGCAGCCCGCAGGGGAGTTCAAAACGCCAAAGTTCGAGAAAGGAGGGTTTAGTTGTCAGGTGCCGGGAAGCGGTGGTGTTTGGATTGGCCCAAAGCAGGCGGTACGAACAACGGGGCAAGTCTTATATTTGGGCTAGAGTACTGGGCACATTCGCATCTGGTTATAATGAACCTCCTTGTAACGAATCTCTGGTTATAAGAAATAGTACCTTGCAGCCACGCTAGTGGACTTACTACAGAGGACAGTTTTATAGTGAACACCCATAGTAGAAATTAGTGGGCGAGGCTTTGAGGTCTTGATTCTTGGCGTTCATTATAGCTAGGTGGGAGTAACCTAATTTTCATTCTTCCAATTATCCAGATGGGACTGTACTGTACGAGTACTAGTGATATCATACTGGACCTGCGGCCCGAGCAATATAATACCATACCGGTGTATCATTGGTAACCGTCATAATGAGTCGCTCAGAGAGATTCCGGGCCCTTTCCGTTCATTGGATCCGTATCCTCTTGCTAGCACAAAAGGCGATGCCAAAACTTTCCACCGCCTAAGGACTAGACGTAGGGATCGATACTTGCTGTTATCGTTGTAATTCTTACGGCGCGTTATTCACATGTATCTTAGAGATCGCTGGATGCTTTCGAGTGCTCTGCGGACAACCGACAATACCAGGTTCGAGTTACTAGGTTATATTCTGGGTCAAGATTGGAAATATTTCACGGGAGGTGCCTAAGTGTATCACCTGTTGAAGAATACCTCCAAGGTGAAAATGTATGGGGGCTTGGGTACCGCGGTCGGTGGGATCCACTGGGCGAATTGCGGGATGGTATTAATAGACTAATATTGCGCCAGATGTAGCGTAACACTACGTGGGGCATAAGGAAGCAGGGAGAAGCTAAAAAAACTTATTCCAAAGGCCAGATATAGGCTCTAATTTACAGCTATTCCCCCCCCTCCATACTAATTTTTTGAGTATATACGGGGCCAATCTTTGGTGTATACCCTTCGATCGCTCGAGCCCGGTCGCCGTTCTCATCTGTCAGGATTAACTCTGGAGGGTTGGCCGTGCCTCCTTCATTCTTTCTCTCCTTGATATCGACAGACAGGGAGTCGTTTTGCTTCAGCTCTCGGGTTTCTTTGTCAAGGCTAATCCCAACCTCCATCAGCTCCTCGGCAAGCCTTTCAATATCTGCTTCTTTCATGTTGTTCCATTTTGCCTGCCGTCTTTGCTCCTCCGCTTCTTCCAATAAGAGGATTCTAGTCCCAACCCCGCCACGCCACTTCCCGCCCGTGAGGTCCAACCCCGAAACAGCACCTTTATCATCGACTTGAGCATCGTTAATTATTTCTGCTCTGGTCCAAGCAGGCTCAGTGCTGAGTTGAACCCTCAGCCACAATCCTTGTCGGGCGCAAATATCGCTGCAAAATCGCTCGAGTTTTTCTTTCTCCACAAACCTCATAGTTTTCTTTCCCTTGTCTACTAGGGCATAGGTAGACTTCCCTCCGCCAGCTAACCTCTTACGGGGGTTAGGACAGAGTGGGTATGAGCATTTGTCACAAACCCCCCGTTCCTGCATTAACGAATCGAAGTCGGAGGGCTGGAAGTAGCGGAGGTGGCATTTTAGATCGGTAGGAGTGCTCTCTGGGAGCGGAAAGTCTACTAATTTCTCCAAGGAGGTTAAAATCGAGAACTCGAGGACTTTACGGATTTGAATTGAGTGGGCGTGAGAGAGTGCAATTGCTCGAGCTTCCTCCGGAGTTGGGAGGGGTTTCGATTGGGATGTTGGTGTACCGGCGCTAACAATCGTGCTGTTCACGAGGGTTGTTGTGGTAGAGGAAGGGTGTTGAATCTTCTTGAGAATAGATTTTGGTTGCTTGGTAGCCATGATCCCAGTGCCACAATTCAGGGGTGGCCGCAGTGGTTTGGATGGGGGAAAAGTGAAAGAGTAGGTGGTGGGTACTGGTCTAGAAGATGATGTGTTGAGGTTTCATTCGCTTCGTTCAAAGGATGACGAGGCTGGTTGCCCTAGGGGTTGGCTGTTTTTGTCTCAAGAGTGCATCTAATCACGTGCTCAGCTACTATATCTGGATGATCTGATAAATGGTATCAGATCTTGAGGACCCTTTCAGGTTTTGCCCTGAAGTGTTCCAGAATTGACCAATCAGTGTCCTTGAACCGGGACAATTGCCGCGGATTCTCGCCAAGACTCGCCACCAGATGCTGCCAGCGCCGCTTTAAGCCGCTCTGCGAGATCTTTTGAGGTGGGCCAGTCGGTTTCCCCTCCATACAAACGGGATTTCCCCTCGTTGCACCATCACACAACTCTTTCTGTCAGCAAGAACCTCCATTATTGCTGGCAATTCCTTACCTCACCTCCGAAAACTTATTCACCCCTTGTGGCCTTCCTTAACAACCCAACCTTTTCCATCGATGCTACCCTTCGGTTCTATTTTGTTCCCTTCTTCTTAACTTCTCCTAAAGGTAAGAGCTCTTTCAGGTGGTTTTGGTGGGGTATCGGTGATGTGATTGCTTCCGGAGCGCGCTGACGTACGTTCACCGGGTCTCCTCTTGGTAGAAAGGCCACTGAAAACACCGAATCGCCACTATCAAACTTAGCATCTCTGTCCACTTTTTCTGTTCTCTTCTTTTTTTCCCACCTGCGATCTTATCCTTTATTACCTGGCGTCCATTTGGGCGGTGGTTGACTTTTTGCCATGGCCAATACTTCCGCCCCGCCGTTCAAGGTCAAGGGCCTGTTCGACTACAACTCTCCGCACGACGATGACCTCAACTTCCTGGCTGATGAAGTTATCACTGTCACTGAGGAGGAAGATGCTGATTGGTATTATGGGGAGTATCATGATAAGTCTACGGGAAGTTTGAGACAGGGGATTTTCCCAAGGAATTTCGTTGAGAGAATCACGGTTGAGCCTCCTCCCAGGCCAATTCGAAGTGGGGGTGGCAGGAAAAAAATAGTGGAGGAACATCAACCAGAGTCTCCGGTTGAGTATCAGGACGACACACCCCGTGTAAAGTCCCCCCCTCCGCCAGCTCCCGTCCCCGAACCTTCAGCTCCCGCTGTACAGAGTCACGTAACATCCCCAATCGTAACCCTAAAGGCTTCCGAAGTCCAAGCCGCTGTCCGTCAGGGAGAACCGGAGGCGGCTCAGCCTGCCCCCCCGCCACCTGTGGCAAAGGCAGCCTCCGCATTTAAGCCTCCTCCGAAGCAAACTACAGTGCCGCCTGCTGAGAAATCAGCTCCGTCATCGTCTAAACCCCCACCCCTAGAGAAGCCAGCTTCATTTAAGGACCGCCTCGCATTGTTTAATAAAGGTTCTGCAGCTCCTATTGCACCCTTTAATCCTCACAAACCACCTGTCAATTTTATCAAGAAACCTTTTGTTCCACCTCCCCCAAGCAAACACGCATATGTCCCTCCGCCAATTCAGAACATACCAAAGCCCAGGAGAGATGAGGATTCTAATTACAGCCGCCCAGATTCAGAGGAAGCACCTACAAGGGGCTCTACGGAGCAGGAGAGGGAGAAGGAAGATGAAGGGCCGAAAATGACGCTAAAAGATAGGATGGCATTATTACAAAATCAGCAGCTAGATCCTACCGGACTTGGATGGAAAAACAAGAGACCTCCGAAGCCGAAAAGAAATGAGAGCGAGAGAACTTTGGAAGACGATCAGTCTTGTGCTGCCCCTGAGGACGGTTCCCATGAACGCAAGTCTCATGATTCCACCAGGCCCCAGGCTACCGAGGGGGGAGAGCCGGAGGCGTCGCCGAAACCGAAGAAGAGTGTTGATATTTCCCGTGAAGACGCAGCTGTGGAAGAATCAAGCGCGGGTGATGCAGACATTTCTTCTGCTTCTAGGTATACTGATGAAGAAACTGTTACTAGCAGGGGCCGTCCCCCAACCTCCTCCCATAGGGAGGATAAATCGGATGATGGAGATGATGAGGGTGCGAACGATGATACCCCGGATAACCCGGATTCAGATGACGAGGAGATTGATCCCGAGGTGGCAAGAAAGTTGGCTATCAGGGAGAGAATAGCCAAGATGAGTGGTGGGATGGGTATGCATGGCATGTTTGGCGGCATGCCCATGGGAGGACCTCCGCCACCGCCGCCAAAGAAAAAGAAGAGTACTTCGACTCCCGTGCCTTCTAAAGAGGAGGGTGAGAGTCTTAGGAGGTCTTCGAATGGCGGTGATGAGAACGAAAACGATGGCTCGAGCGATCACACACAAGCACCACCAGTTGCTTTGCCATTTGCCTTGCCTAGAATTCAATCCCCACCTGCCGCTGAGCAGGAGAGATCTGATAGTGAAGCTGAAGAGCCCGCTGGAGATATAAGTGGAACAAGCAAAAGGATTTCCGAAGAGCATTCACGGGATGAGGTTGTAGATGTAGAAGATACCAAGCTACAGCAAAGCCAGCAGGCAACCCCCCCACACCCTCAGGGACCAAGGCCTATGCCAGGATCGCCAATTCTCGAGAAGAGACATTCGCAGATCTCGCCCCCCTCAATACCTCAGGGTAAGCACTTCCCTTGTCATTATGAATTGGCCTGCTGATTAAGCAGCACTAGACCGGCCTGCACCGCCTCCTGTTCCGAATGAGAGGCCTGCACCCCCTCCACCTCCTAGCGAGCGTGAGTTTATTGTGATCACCCTCCTTTTTTCTAAGCTAATTGGCCCTATTCAGCGCCTATCACGCAAATGCCGCCTATACCAGCCCGAACACCTTCCGATGGATCTGTTTCCGATGATGAACTTTCCGTTCATACAGATAAACTCAATATCTCTACTTCCGAGCTTGGTGGTCTTCGAGGGGTCCCTCCCCCACCGCCCTCCGGACCTCCCGGCATTCCGAGCGGACGCCCGGGCCCCGGCTACGATCCTTTATCGCCCACGTCACCCACGAGCAAGCGTGTTTCTCAAGGTTACTTCAACGTTCAGTCTTCACCTGCCACCTCGCCAGTCACGCCCGGAGGTCAGAACAAGCGAGCTAGCTATCAGAGGGCAGCAGGTACAATGCCTCCAATTCCCATGAGCTCTCCACCTTCTATGAGTCGCCCTCCCCCACCGCCCCCTCCTGCTGGGCCCCCTCCAAGAGCCAGCATGGACGAATCCCGGCCGGATGTTGCGGGAAGCCAAAGGCAATCTGATACTGAGGAAGAAGTGACCGAGTATGAAGCAGATTATGATACAGATATTGGAAACAAGGTAGCGCACAGAGATGCTTTGAAGGGTAGGGAGGTCGGAAGGCGAGATGGTCACGACGATAATGACGAGGGAACACCTTTGCCCTCACCTGTCATCAGCCCCCAGGCACCCCCCAGGAGCGTACCACTGCCGCCGCCTCCGGCTCCACCATCTAATCCCCCTCCTTCCAGGAAAGGGCGACAGTCAATGGATATGCCACGGGCCGCGCCCCCCCCCCCACCACCGGCCCCGCCAGCTCAAGAACTAGAAAGGTATGAGTCTCTTGATAACTATGATCCCCGCGGCTATGAATCCCCTCGTCTTGCTTCTCCGCCTCCTCCACCTACATCTGGGCTTCCTCCGCCGCCACCACACCAGGCACCACCCTCTCAACGAGACCAATCCCGGAGTAGCACCGGTAGACAATCTATGGATGCCTCTAGACCCGCAGCTGGTAGGCGCTCAGTGGAACAAAGCCGACCAGTTGTGGAATTTGTTGCTCGAGATGTTGATTTAGGAGATCGGTCTCAATGGTGGATGACTCCCAACACTCCCCCTCCTATCTTTCAAGATCGTTCCAACGAGCTCTATTTTGAAGTTGAAGAATCCACATCAACCAGGCGTGGTGGAAGAACAACAGTGACCAAGGATGTCTACGTTCTTTTTCACGATTATTCACAGACAATTGTGACCGCCCGCTATGATCGCGATGACCCCGCCAATGCGTCCCTTGAGCAGCGACATGAGCAACCTCCGCCAAACCCCCGACAGGATCAGCTCGAAGGGTTTCAGGCTAGGTACGGCGCAAATATCTACAATGGAGCTAAATCCCGCGAGAATACTATCGTGGGAGGTGGAGAGCCTCATGCATTGATACACGAACTATTCAAAAATGTTCCTAACGCATTAAGTCCTGCCGGTCACCGCTCATATGGTGCCCTTGTATACGCCAACCTTGCCAACGCCAATACTATACTGAATGATGAGATCAGAGCCGGCGATATCCTAACGTTTCGGAACGCTAAATTCCAAGGACACAAAGGAGGCCTACACCACAAGTACTCTATGGATGTTGGAAAGCCAGACCATGTCGCGGTGGTTGTGGACTGGGATGGGACAAAAAAAAAGGTCAGGGCCTACGATCAGGGTAGAGAGAGTAGAAAGGTCAAGATCGACAGCTTCAAGATAGGTGACTTGCGCAGCGGGGAAGTCAAAGTCTGGAGGGTTGTTGGACGTGATTGGGTTGGATGGGGTCAAGAAGAGTAATCGTAATGTAGAATTAGTTAGATGATTGCAGCCCGCCGGGTGTCTTTCGTTGAATGGGGTGGGGGAATTTTGTTCTCTTCTTTTCTTGTCAGTTTCTCGGAATCGGACTTTCCGCCTAGGCTTTTCTTTTCTTCTTTTGATGCAGATAATGGGAGTGGCGAGGCCGGTGCGCCAGAAGAGCTTGATTGTGCTGAATTGAAATTCTGATATCATTCACTGTATCGCACTTTTCTTTCTTTTGATTATACACTACAGTGCTTTGGCTTTTCGTGCGGAATTAAAGGATTGGAGATGCGGCGTCCCCCCCTGCCAATACCGTTTGCGCCACAACGGTATCCTGTTTCTGCAATCTGCGTGAGCTGGGTGGACACGAGATCTGACGCATTTTGCATACTTAGGTCAACAAATTTTCGTAAATCCTATGCAGCGCAGTGTGTGATAAGGGAGTAAGCAGTCTCCTGGTGATTTTCTAAAAACTGCTGAGCAGGGGCTGATCTAAGGTTGGATCTACCCGTGGATGATATGGCCTTTGGTGGTGCCCGAGTACGTGAATATCGTAAATCCGTATCGTAAGGATCCAGAATACCGGTACAAGTGCTCGAGAATGCTCTGAGAGAGATCCTGGGGGCATATTCCTTTTTCACGCCTAACTTACAAGTCAATTCTGGGCTAAAATTAGCCAATGGCTGTGTTATTCGTTATTTGTAATTTAGCTTATTGTATAATAGTTAACTACCAGGGACTGGCTTAGCTAGAATAAAATATATCGAATTAACAATAGCTTTATCCCCCATTCTTTTGTAGTCGGACCAACTCGGCCTGTCAGATATATAGGCTCGAATAGCTAGCTGCTCCTCGGTGAAGCTTAATCCGGCTCAGTCTTTCATGTGTCACGTAGAACCACTCACATAGCCCTTTTCCGTCCTGTGGATCGCAATCACGATGAGAACGGATAAACCTATGCCTATAGGCAAGATATTCCTGTTTTCCCGGCATCTAACCCTGGGGGTCCCTGGTTGGTTTTTGCGGGGGTGACTTTCTAGCTTTCCAGCCTTTTTTCTACCCACTAAATAGTCTAGTGCTTGTAAGTGTTGTTTGAGGGCGTTTTGTCGTTTTCCAATGTGTGTAAATTCACCTGTTCTCAAGTCCTCTGCAGTTCCCCACTTCGACTACAGCCACACGATCCTTATCCACATTCTATTTATTATATTCTTGTCCATTATTTCTATTAAATTTAATTCCTGTTTATTCAACTTCAAGTTACCGCCCAAGGGCGTGGTTAGCCTAAGGGGGGAGGGGGGGAGAAGCATCTTACTATGATGGATCAGGATTCAGTCCCAAGAGTAGGGAACAAAGCCCCTGGCTGTGACTACCCGCACAAAGGCTAGGATTTAGTCATGGTACAGTCGGCAGGTAACGCCCCACTAGGCGTAGTAGGGATGTGAAGGACATCGTAAGAATTATGGCTTCTCTTTGCACTATATAGCTTCCTTGGGGAAGTTGATGCCGGTATATATGCTTGGCAGTGCACTGCATTATGTCAATGGAATCAATGAGGTATCTTAAAAGTTCTAGGTCAATATATTTGGGGATTTAGCTTGCCAGGAGGTCAGTGGATATGAGTTGCTAAGATTGTGCTTCTCTGGACGACTTGAAGGCTCGGAGTCAGGTGCTGATCGAGTAAGGGTGTATTGGAGGAAACAGGAAGAATACGCTGTAGTGTCAGCTATGAGGAGTCACCTTCCAGCTCAGGCGATCTGCAGCGAGGCCCTGGGGAATATCAATGATAAGTTTCGAGAGACATTGGAAGCTAGCACCAAATGGTACCGAAATGCTGTTACGTCAGATTTGGCTGAAAGTCTGCAAATAAGAACCCGGAGGGGTATGTGCTGGCCCTATCTAATTTCCATCGCTTAGGTGGATGCAATGCATATTACGCCCATAATATGAGTGGGAAGGAGAATGCATACAGCCTATCAGGCCTCCTCTGCTATGGTCAATGCCCCCTCAAGTTGCTCAGAAACTATCCACTTCACAAGGCAGTTGCTCTTGGACAGACTGCGGTGGTTAGACGTCTGGTAGATAGCGGGCATGATATAAACTCTCTAGATATTAACAGTGAGGCCACTCCAAAGCGCATGACTTGCCAGCATGCTTGAACTCCCCGTTATTTAGTGCAAAGGGGAGCCGACATAACTCTCAGAGGGAAAATTCTTAGCACTGTACCATTACCCTGGCTTGTCGGTTTTGAGCTGAGTGAAGGCAATGATATTCCGGATATGTTAGTGGGATGAGAGAAAGGGAAAATTAAAGAGGGCTCCAATACAGAGGCAGAGGCAATTCACTTCCCGTTCAAGTGGCTTTCGGGATCGCTCATTGCCTGGAGTGTTCTTTATAACAGATATGAGGCCATCTCTGCTCCGCACTCCTGAGACGGATCTCCACTTGACCCAATATCGGATCTTTCACTCCCCAACGAACGGCCTAAAAATGCTAATACCTATTACCACGAGCATTCCAATGGCAAATAATAGTGAAACTTATTCAAAGCCTGGATATATAAACCAATTCTACAATATCAGCATCCCATACATCAGTACCCGGCCAGATATGCGGCAGAGCGTGGCACTCCAGACAGTTTAGAAGAGCTCTGAAGTAACTGACTGGCTTTGAGAATTGTAGACAAGCACAGGGGCGAGTTACAAACAGCAGCAACTGAGGGAGATTTGGATGCAGTCCGGCAACTAATTAATTCTGGTGCCGATGTAAATAGGCTCACCAAGCAAGAAGAACACCCCACTGATAGCTGCCACTGCTGCAAAAAAAACCTGAATATCATTAATTTGTTACTGGACGAAGGAGCGAAGGTCGATTTTTCACCAGATTCTGAGGGTCCGCTGGGTGGAGCAATGAATATAGGAAACATACAGATTACGGGAGCGCTGCTTAATGCTAGTGTAGATATGAAGAGTCGGTCTCAGAAACCAGGGTACGCAGAGATAGCCATCTATGAAGCGTTAAGGTTAGGTGGGATAGACGTGATAGAGATGTTGCTCGCGAAAGGTGCTAATTGCAATATAATTGGAAGACTACATGGAACACCACTCCAAAGCAGTGTTCCGAACCGTGGGCCCACAGGGACGGCGGGGATAACGCCAAGAAAAATTGGACAGGACGGGACCGCTAGAAGCGGTCCTGTGCCGGGCAAATTACCTAGGAGACTGCCGTCCTCTGCTATGGCCGCCGGGCCCGGCACGCTGTTCCTTTATCAGCACAGTCAGATGCACTAGACGGCTACCGCTCGGCAAAACGGCAGGGGAGATGGCATGACGGAGGGGGAGTGTGGGGGGGACCATAAGGGGTACCTGAAGGCTGCGGGGTGTAGGGAAGGACTGTAGGGTGCAGGGAAGGACTACGGAGGGTGGGCACAGACGTCAAGTATTAGGGATGACGGCCGGGGACGGGAAAAAAAATGAGGGGGACTGCAGGGGGCGGCCGGGGTGGATAATGATGGAGGGAGACCCCCGATGAAATATGAGTGATGTATTATGATGCCATGTAACAGACGAAGTAAATAATATTCCTGCAAGAAAGACAAGGAGGTTAAATAGATCATCAAGTCCTCCGGGTATTGAGATAAGACTGAGCCGATTCATTCCTCTCCGACCTTCAAGTTCCCTTTCAAGCACCTCTATAAATGGTTGCTTCTTAAAGATGTATGCTTGGTCTCTTATTAGTTCACGCTGTACATGGTTTGCAAGATCATAAATAGTGAGGGGCACGAAATCTTGAGCTTTGAGGTGTCTGAGCATACCTGCCGAGAATATGAAACTGGAAACATCCCCAGGGCGTCCCGTCCTTCCTGCATCTGCCCTTGGCCCTCCACAGAGTGGAAAAAGGATTGAACATGATACCACTGGCAGCCGTCCGGTCCTACCTCCAAGACAGACGGACTGGACGGTTCGGAACAATACTCCAAAAGGATAGCCTGTAGGGTGAAGTGCCCTCTCGAGAAGGTTAAGCTGTTGCTTAAACACTGAGCCGACCCAAACTTGCAAGTTGGATATTATTAGACAACATTACAGGTGGGAGCATTCATGGGAATCGCTGGGGTTGCAAAAGGCCTGCTCAAAGCAGGTGCAGATCCAGGTGTCGAAGGGGGGTACTTCTGGACGGTGCTACAAGCGGTGATTCTTTTAAACTACCAGAATCATGAAGTTATCAATATTTTGCTAGAAGGTAAGGTAGATGCTAATGCTGTTGGAGGGGACTATGGGATCGCGATTCAAGCAGCCGCATCAGGGGGAAATAAGAGCTTGGTTGAGAAGTTGTTAAGAGCAGGACAATTACCGGCTGCGAGGAGTTGTAGACACGAGAATGCCTTCCAGGCGACCGCTGGGACAGGAAACCTCATGCTTGCCCAACTGCTTCTAGAGACAGGAGCAGATCCTGACATTGGACGAGGTATCCATGGTAGAGATCTGTTAGGGGCGGTAGTTGTCAGTGGTGTGGAAGGGATGGTGGGCTTACTGTTATCCAATGGAGCAAATTTTACAGGACTGGGGCGTGATGCTGGGCCTAGAGAAATCCTCTCTACATAATCTTTATATCCGTTATCCTGGCCCGAAGTTGGGCATGTCTGAAGTTTGTTGAAACAACGTTGTCAAATGGCTGCTAGGAGAAACGCAATCCTTCTGGGGCCAATATCGATTTGGTCGACCCAATGGAGGTATGAGTGTCTTACCATTATTCTGAGGAGCCAAAGGGCCAAATTTCTACGCCTAGTGTGCCGGCCTGATGGAAGGTTAAATGATAAACCTGCTGCCATACACTACCAATACATCATTGGTGTTATTGCATCGGATCGAGTATCCACAAGCAGAAGCCACCCCACCAGCAATCAGCATGTTATCCCTTCCGAGAATTTCCTATTATTACTTTTAAATGCTCAGCTAACACTTGCACAACAATTAGAAAACCCCCAACACTAACTGCGGCAACCCCATCCCTTCCTAAGAAGCTGGGGTTCCGAAATACCTTTTCTTGCTGTTTTAGCTGGTCTTGAAGTGGAGCTTTTATACCCAACCTTTTCCTACTTAACAATATTTTCCTGCTCTTGCTCTATGCTTCTCTTCCTCTCTCACTCTCCCCTCTTTTCATGTTTATAATAATATCTTGAAGCTCTCAGAATGACCCCGCAAGTGAACTATGGTGCGGGAATCGTAGGAATTAGAGCGACTACTACAGTACTGACCGGCGTTCATGGTCCTTTCCTATTTGGACTGCTTACTGCAATACTGGACCTAGCATCGAGGCAAAGGTAAGAAGATCTTTTCGTATGGTACTAAGGTTAGTAAACCGGAATAACTTTACCTGTAGCACATTCGTGTATCATACCATGCACAGCCCCCGCCAAGCTCCCATACCCTCCTAATTACCGCTAGCCCATTGGAACACTCCGCAAACCCTTCCTTTCTCACGTTCAATAAAGAAAATCGTGATGAAAGTTTACAATGTCCCGAGGGGCATACCTAAAAATAGTTATCTAAGAGGCTCGTGCTATTCCATTACTGTTAGTAGGTATTGATCCTGCTGTGCAAGGAAGGGTACTGTACGGGAACTTTTCTAACGTGGCCACGACTCGAAACTTTTCACAAAACAAAGTTTGGGGCAGCCAGAATCCTAGCATAAATCACTGTAATGGACAGTGCCTTGTTCAAAATGTGAACGCCAGGGGCACAATCTATTCTATGTGGATAATACTGCGCAAGTGCGAGGGGGGTTGCGAGGCACGCTTGGTGAGGAGTAGAGAGCAGATTTGGTAGGAGTTCTGGTTCTTAATTATTCCAAAACAGGTGGGCGGTAGCAAGCATATTTATACAAAAGTGTGTGCCCATATGTATGAAAGAAATATAGGGAAAACTATGTAAGAAACATAAGTGCGAACATGTTTGACCCTGAAATCCTGCCAAGTAATCCTAAACAATGTGCGTGAAACTATGAGGGTGTGATGTGAATATTAGAAATATCATGACCAATAATAGTGCATAAGAGATGCATAAAATCCTTAACACCGGATAGAAAAGCACATGTTAAATCCCCAAATATTATCCCAAAACAATCAATAAAACACCATAATATATATCTTAGCTGTAGTAATGTAAGCGGTGTACAGGTGGAGCCGAAACACAAACTAAGTAAAAGAATACAAGGTAGTGTTATGAAATGCACATAGGAAATATAACGGAATTTCAACATGGTTGCATCCCAGTCCGTTGGGTGCCATACAACCCACATCCTGTCCGCCCAGTGCACCTGGATGGTCCATTTCACACTCTAATCTCCCGAAGAAACCCAATGAAAGTCACCCATACCGCTCTGCATGGGGGAACTCTCCCCGCCCCGGATGGCCTCTACTTACAACGGACTACTTTATCACTAGGTAAAGGCTGTTCAGACGAAAAAGGGTCTAAACATAGGATGACTAACCATCTATTGTCCCGGTAACGACCCAAAACATACCCCTTATTTGATTACTGCTAACAACTCTCGCAAAAGGTTGCTAAGTTCTTCCCACCTCGTATCAGGCTTCATGATCGAATCAGGGGAACTATTGAATATTATCGACCTTTGGAGAGAGGCATGCTCTTCCATCCAGGTTGACACTATTGATTAGTCCTAAGCGAGCGGATTCCAGTGAGGCCCTTCCTGACTCTTGCGGATTGCAATGAGGCCCTGCCAGACTCTAGCGGACATCGGCCAGTGCCCGGGGAGGTATCTGCCTTTTTCATCCTGCTGACCTTTATAGCCATGCGGACGCTTCGAGGCCTATACCATTCGATTCCCGTCGACCGGCGGATTCCAACGTATCCTGTCCCGACGCTGTGCGACCGCTGGTTGCAATGATATCCAAACCTTTGTACTTGAGTTCCCCGGGCAAGTACTTTCAAATTGGGGGCTACTGGGTGCTATAGGCATGTAGACACGTGGAGACCGATACCATTCGATTCCCCTGGGCAAGCGGACTCCAATGAGGCCCTTCCCGACTCTGGCGGACATCTACCCCCTGAGATATCTGCCTTTTTCACCCTGCTGACCTCCATAGCCATGCGGACGCTTCGAAACCTATACCATTCGATTCCCTTCGGCGAGCGGACTCCAATGGGACCCTTCCCGACTCTGGCGGACATCTACCCCCTGAGATATCTGCCTTTTTCATCCTGCTGACCTCTATAGCCATGCGGACAGTTCGAAACCTATACCATTCGATTCCCCTCGGCCGGCGGATTCCAACGCACCCTGTCCCGACGCAGTCCGACCGGTGGTTGAAATGTTATCCAAACCTTGGTACTTGAGTTCCCCGGGCAAGTACTTTCAAATTGGCGGCTACTGGGTGCTATAGGCATGCGGACACTTAGAGACCTATACCATTCGATTCCCCTCGGCGAGCGGACTCTAATGACACCCTTCCCGACTCTGCCGGACATCTGCCCACTGAGGTATCTGCCTTTTTCATCCTGCTGACCTGTATAGCCATGCGGATGGTTCGAAACCTATACCATTCGATTTCCCTCGACCAGCGGATTCCAACACACCCTGTCCCGACGCTGTCCGACCGCTGGCTGAAATGTTATCCAAACCTTTGTACTTGAGTTCCCCGGGCAAGTACTTTCAAATTGGCGGCTAGAGGGTGCTATAGGCATGCGGACACTTAGAGACCTATACCATTCGGTTCCCCTCGGCGAGCGGACTCTAATGAGACCCTTCCCGAGTCTGGCAGACATCTGCCCGCTGAGGTATCTGCCTTTTTCATCCTGCTGACCTCTAGAGCCATGCGGACGCTTCGAAACCTATACCATTCGATTCCCCATGGCCGGCGGATTCCAACGCACCCTCTCCCGATGCTGTCCGACCACTGGCTGAATGGCTATGCATACTTTTGTACTTGAGTTCCCTGGGCAAGTACTTTCAAATTGTTGGCTACTGGGTGCTACCGGCATGCAGACGCTTCGAGGCCTATACTATTCGATTCCCCTCGCCGAGGGGAATCCAACCCACTCTGTCCGGACAGTGTCTGACCGCTGGTTTAAGGGCTATCCATACATTTGTACTTTAGTTCTCCGGGCAAGTACTTTCAAATTGTTAGCTACCGAGTGCTACTGTTTTCTAGTCTAGCTTTAATAAAAATATTCCTATTGTAGTATCTAAATGACTCAAATAAGTAAACATGAGTAATACTGGATGGATCTTTCCGGACAATTTGGATATTCTCCATAGTTTTCACTAACGCATTCAAAGTCCTTGAAGGTAGAGTTGTTGACTTAGGAGGTATCCGATGATTGCCAGTTACACCTTAGTACTTCCACTATTCTACTATCCTATCAGGTTGCGTCCGGAGAACCTTTTTGCGTCTGGAGAACCTTTCTGCGTTGAGTACCTTCTGAGTCCCTGGTTGCGTCTGGTGCGTCCGGGTGGCATGGACCCCTGTCCACAAGCACCCAATAAAAGACCGCACACCCAGAACGCGAGTTTACGTTCTGTGCGCCTGGACCGCCGGACGCACAGGGAGCACAGGGTGCGTCCGTGTGTAACCTTTTTTTTTTGCTGATGATCCTACTGCTGGCTTGCATCCTACTGCCTGCTTGCATCCTACTGCTTTCTTCACACCGGCAGCTGGCATCCGACTGCTATTACAAGAATATTCCGACTCCGGCATCAGTGCCGAGCCAAAATTCCGAAGACCCATCAACGATAACAACAGTTGTTACGCACACCACTCTGAGGATCCGGTGCTTCCTGTTGATGTTTACTCTAGTAGTATGATGGGGAATACAATCAAAAGGTCATGAGCTTGGAGGTTGATGACAATGCAAGGAACTCCAATTATGGGGGATTTTCACTTTGATGTTATACCTTATGGTATTATTGATTTGTTTTTGATTTTATTTCTTTTGTTTTTGTTTTGATTTGGGTTTTTATTTGCCATGGGATATTTCCCGAATGCAGCGGTTGAGCCCTAGGGAGTGCTAGTCATGTACCTAAAATCATACCACGGAATTAACGAGGGGGGAAAAAGAGAGTGTCTTTTTGAGCGCGCGAGCTTAGGGCCAGGGTCACTTCAGGGAGCGCATCTCGTATGGTACCGTACGGCACTAGTACTCGAGGACCCCGTCAGAGCTTTCCCAGCACCAACACCGGCAACGGCGACATCTTTTCCAACTACAACACCGATAGCAACGGCACTACGCGAGTGCCGCACTTTCGTCTTTCCTCCTGCTGATGAGTTCGTATGATGCCACAATTGAAGCGGCTCTCGAACCTCTGACCTCTAACGCCTACAACAGTTTCAGCGGCGCAACTCTTACCTCCGCACCCCTCATCTAATCTACGCCGTGACCTCTAACGTCCATCCCCCCGCTACCCCCCGACCAACCCACCCCACTACTACGCGTGTTGTAGCACTAGACACTACCGGCGCGTTCCTACCCCCTAGGTCAATGCAGCCACCCCTCCTCTCACAGTGTGAGTCCAATACGAGGACCACCACTGCGACACTCGCTCATCTCCTAGACCCACAATCGCGCTCTGGCTAGTGACGTGCACTTGGCTTTCGACACCCCAAACACCCGCCCCTCCATCTCCCAGTCTTTTTCTTAGTCGTTCCGGAAGGACCTCACTCGCAGATAACTAGATGGATGGGCTGTAGGAATTGGACGATCGGGCTCGGTGGGCTTCCTCGCGGTAACGATGTTTCTTCGGAAGATACGGCCGATCGAGTATTACCGAGGCAACTATGACGAGGTGGATTGAACTGCTGGATGAGGTGCGGGGTCTTATTGGCTGTAGCCCTAGGGTGTGTGCTCGGTGTTTGCTTAAGTCTCCGGAATGGGAAATAGCCATGCAATCCACCTATGGTATAATTCATGACTTCACAGCCCTGGATTTTGCGCGTACCATCGTAACTTGGGCCACTGGCACATATCTCATGCTCCGGGGACTTTAAAAAACGCTGGATAATGCAGGTATTAAGCAACGCCCGCGAGAAAAAGCCGGGATATTATCAATGGGATAGACTGGGGGGGTATACCCTGAGTGGGCTGGTTGGCGAAGCGATTTATCGCTGTGAGTTTAATATCGCATCCCTCTTCGCTCTCCATTGGGTTTTTAGTGAGTAGGGAAGCTGAGTGCGATCATGAGCCTGTCTTACAAATTCGCTACTTCCTCTCACCCTCGCCTCCCACCATTTGAGTTATACATGTTGATATGGGACCGTGTTTTTTACTAGATACCTAGATACGCGCAATGCCATGTGTACTTAATCACTAATACCTACCGTTCCGCCGCTACCAATCACTACGTTGAGACAAATTTGTTATATTTTATCCAGAGGACTCGTTCCAAGACCACATCGGTAATTGCTATTCCCGTAAAAACTCCTGAATCTACTGCCTCCGCCAGCTCTTCAATCTCCGGATTCGGAGAGGAAAGATCCTAGGAAGGAATAACATTTTCCTGACATGCTACAAGATCAGCCTCTTAGACATATTGGATCTCATTAACCGGGATTCGCACTTCCGTTAACCTAGCAGGTTAAACCTATAGTGGTCTGACGGAGGGACTTCAACAGTTTTTACGATATGCCTTAACCGCCCTGTAATACTGCGGACCCTGAAACAGTGTAGGAACTCTTTTCAATAGTAAACTAAGGTTTATGCAAGACAGTGCGCCATGAATCCACAAACATAGCGCCCCCCCCCCCTAATACCGTAAAATCTCGAATAATTGGACCTTGTGCTATGTCGTTGGAGTTGCCTCCTCTGGAAAAGGCTTGTCATTTTTTGATTTTTTGATTTTTTGATTTTTTGTCTCATTGGGGCTGAGGGGCTCATTTTTTGTAGTGATTCCTCTGTCGGGAATTCTAGACTGCATAGCACAAGGTCCAATTATTCGAGATTTGGTATTAGTGCATAGTGGCACGTCTAATAAAAATGTATCTAAAAGTTGAAAGGAAGTAGTAGAGACCGAGAAATTCAAGTTACAGCGCACACTAGCAAAATAATATCTCGTCTTCTCGGGCACTGGCCCTGACCAGAACCTGCAAATATATTTCACCTACCACCGGTATTAGTAATCACACAGGTGTGACCATACACCGCAAAGGCTCGAATACCGGTGTGGGGTAGGGTCATATCATGGGGTAGTTAGACGGTCACACTTGGTGTTGAGTCCCGTTGTGACTCACCCACTTAGTAGATAGCTTGGCGTGCAGAATTTTCTGTATATAGCCTCTTCAACCTTCTGTAACTAGACAAGCGGGCACAACACACAAGGCAAGCACACTATTGTCTTTTCTCATAAAAATAGGCTATGGTGGGTAGAGAGTCTTGCGGTCCTTATTCCTTCTGTGCTGCCAGCAGCGCCCTATATATACACAAAACTCTCATACAGGAAACTTCTTCTCCACCGTTCAAGTCCACTCTTCCATCATCGTCTCTTGCCTTCCAAACTGCGCCCTCAACTGTCCACCACATTTCCTCCTTCAATCCCTTCGCCCGTTTCAACTACTTACAGACCTTTCCTGATTGCTCCTTCCCAAACTTTCCTCATACCTTTGCCTGTTTTACTATCATCAAAGTGTGACACTCGTTCGTTGCATCCTCTAGCTAACACTAGTTCCAAACCTTTCGTACCCCTAGTCTGATTCATAAATCCTCTCAAAACATCTCCGCTGCACCTAACCATTCGTCCTTACATGCCATCGCTTCAACGTCCATACTTCCAAACACTTTCCAAACAAAAACTATCCTGATCCAAACCTTCCGTGTAGTACAACTGTCGTAGATATGGAACCTTCGTGAATATTCTAACACGCTCCCTCACGAAGAGTTCCATATTGTTTTCCCGCCTCCTTGACCATTCCCATAGCCATGCTATGTTTCTCGTGGGTTGTGCGTGGGAGTGATTTGGTCATAATATCGGCGATCATGTCCGAGCTGGGGCAGTATTGTAGATAAACCTTTTCCGCTTGGACGAGTTCTCGAATGAAGTGGTACTGTATATCGATGTGCTTCGTTCTTGCGTGATATTCTGGGTTACGAGCTAAGGCCAGGGCTCCCTGATTGTCTCCGTATAGTTGTGACATCTGGTTAACATGCGTAAGTGCCCCCAGTTCCTTCAATAGTACTCGAAACCATATGATTTCCTTTGCAGCCTGTGTCATTGACATATACTCCGCTTCTGTTGTAGAGAGAGCGATCGATGTCTGTTTTTTACTGGTCCAAGATACCGCACCCCCATTCAAGAGAAAAACAAATCCCCCCACTGACTTCCGGTCTTGCCCAGATCCCCAATCCGCATCGGAATATCCACCGCTTTGGTTACTGGATCCATATTGCAATTTGAGTGTTCGAGTTCCACGTAGATAACGAAAAATTCTTTTCACAGCCACCCAGTGTTCCGATGAGGGGGAGTGATTAAACTGGCTAACCAATCCAACAGCGTATGCGATATCGGGACGTGTGCCAAGCATGGCATACATTAGAGATCCCACAGCAGACTGGTATAACTCTAGGCTAATGCTTGTAGGTTCAGTTTCGGTACTCTCAGGACTAACCTTTGGTTGGGATACGAGTCTTGTATTCGGATCAAGAGGTGTAATGGCTGGTCGAGAATCCTGCAAGCCATGGCGGATGAGGATTTTGTCGATATACTTTGCTTGATTCAAGGTAAGTAGCCGGTGGCTTCGTTCCCTTGTAATCTCGAGTCCTAGAAATGACGTGAGCTCGCCCAAGTCGCTCATCTCGAATGCGTTTGTAAGTGATGCCTTGATCCAAGTAATGTCCGCTACCTTTGCAGCTGCTAGAACTAGATCATCGATATAGACCAGTACCAGCAGCTTCCTTTCGTAATTGATATAGAGGCTATAGTCCTGTGTGCTTCGGATAAACTCGTGGGCAAGAAAGAAGCTGTGGATCTTGTGATACCATGCGCGAGGTGACTGTCGTAGTCCATAAATTGCCTTAACAAGGCGGCAAGCCATTCCATGGTCTGTTGGCTCAATTATCCCCTCCGGACACTCCATGTATATTGCCTCCTCGAGTTCGCCATTCAGGAATGCTGTTTTGACGTCCATACTATGCAATTCCCAATTGTTTTCGGCAACCAATGCAAGGAGGACTCGCAGTGTCGTAAACTTTGCTACTGGTGCAAAGGTTTCGTGAAAATCGATTCCTGGCTCCTGTGAGTATCCTTTCGCCACCAGGCGAACCTTAAACCTTCCGTCCTCCTTCCTTCTGAAAAGCCATCTACATCCCACAATATTCCTATCCTTGGGTGTCTTCTCCATCACCCAAGTACCATTCTTCCGTAGTGATTCTAATTCACTCTCCCATGCTGCTCTCCAAGCTGGCCCATCTTCGCTTGCAAGTGCTTCCTCCAATGTGGCAGGCTCCTCGATTATAGCCATGTATGCCTGCCAGGCTGCTGGGCGAAACATTTCCCTGGGTGGGCGGGCTCTCTGAAGTCTTACTGACTCGTTCGTGGTGCGTGCTCTCGTTTCTTCCACCGAGTTGGGCTGTCCATGTATGGGTAATGGTCGAACCGTGATTGTCTCTTTATTGTAGATAGAATCGAAAGTGTACTCTTTGTTGGGATCAAGCGGTGGTAGTGGGCGTCCTATGGTCCCCTCGTCCTCTTCCTCAGTCGGTGCCTGTCCTACTCTCTCGCTCTTTTCTTCCGGCAAGTTTTCCTGATTTATTTCTGAACTCAGTGATGACCTGTGCGTCTCCATCTCTGTCCCTGTGCCATATTGGCTGTCTGTTCTGTCTTCGGTTGCTGTTTCATCAAATATAAGATCATGGGTAATTAGTACCTGCTTTGTGTTCTCATCATAAACACGGTATACTCGGCTACCACTTTCCTCCTTGTACCCAATCATACGGCACCTTTGGCCCTTGGGGTCAAGTTTTCTTCTCGTCTGTGAGGGAATATGCCGGTATGCGATACAACCGAAAACCTGCAAGTGACCAATCGATGGTCAAGATCCAAACCAGCTTTCAAATGGAGTTTTGTTTTCGTGGGCCGTTGATCGTAGCCGATTGATGATATGTATAGCGGTAAGAGCCGCGAACCCCCAAAATTCTTTTCCTAGTCCTGAGCCTCACAGCATGCATCTAACCATATCCATGATAGTGCGGTTGGCTCATTCAGCGATGCCGTTGTGTTCTGGAGTATAGGATGGCGTAATTCGTTGCGTAATCCCTTGTTCCGCAAGATAACTCCGAAAGGTATTTCCGGTATACTCTCCCCCGCCATCGCATCTAAGAAACTTAACTTTCTTTCCAGTCTCCAGCTCAACCTTTGCTTTGTACTGTTTAAACCTTTCGATCACCTCCGACTTCAGAGTCAGAAGTGATATCGCTATTCGTCCAGAAGCCTCATCGATAAATGTGGTAAAGTACCTCTCTCCCATGAGGCCCGTAACTGACATTGGTCCGCACACATCAGAATGAATTGTGTGTAATAGCTCCTTGGTCTTTTCCCTTTCTCCGGTGAGGTAATCCCGGGTTTGCTTTCCTTCTGCACAAGCTCCGCATACTTCTTTGTCATCTTTGTCGTACTCTGAGAGGTTGAAGTCGGCAACTGACTCTACAATTCGTCGGACGGACTGCTGACTTAAACTTCGGTGACCAAGTCTCTGGTGCTAGATTCCCCATGTTGTTTTGTCCTTCTGCTCGGATTGTCCCGCTAACGCTATTTCTTGTAACCCTCTTAAGAAATAGACATTTCCTTGCCGCTTTCCAATTACTCTTGCTGTCGTCCCTTGGCTGACTATGCACACGGTCTTCGTAAACTCGACCTGAAACCCTTGGTCGACAATACTAGCAACGCTTATCAAGTTGCTACCGATATCGGGTACGAACAGGACTGCTGCAAGCGAGATCGTCCCTGTTGCTGTGTGAAGAGATATGTTCCCTTGCCCGATGGCTGTAATATCCTTCCCATTTCCGATCGTGATAGATGTTGGTACAATGCTAATATAATCATGTAGTAACTCGCGTCGTGCGGTCAGGTGCCTCGATGCGCCCGAGTCGATAATCCAGTCTGTTTGTCCCTTTTCCCCGGGCCGATCTTCCAGTCCCATAAATGCTAAATGTCCTTCGGCAGAACTCTTTTGTAGGTCCCCCTTTCATTTGAAGCACTCGTTCTTCCAATGACCTTCTCTGTTGCAGTAGTGACAGCGTCCACTAACCGCCCCATGCTGAAAATTTCCTCGCCCTCTGCTCCCCATTGAAGAACCTCCTCCCATTCCTCGAACAAAACCTTTATTTCCCCCGCGACTATTTCCTCTCCCCCGATAACTCCCAGAACGAAAATTGGAACCTGCAGCGAAAGCCGAGAGCGGTTCGCTGTTCGAGGTAGTAGAGTTACTGCGTGCAGCCTGCCTCCGTGTGGCTTCCTGGAGTAACCTCCCGGTAAGGAAGTCAAACGTAATGTTGTCCGCTCTTGACTGCACTGCCATGATGAGTGGCTCGTACGACTCGGGGAGGGAAAGGCTTAACATCGATACTAGATCGCTGTCTGGGATACCTATGCCGTTTGGTGAAAGGTTTGCCACCTGGGTTGACAATTCCTTGAAACTGTTAACATGCGCTGACATATCTTGCCCTTCTTTCAAATGCAGACTCCATAATTTTTGCATAAGAACCATCCGTCCGTTGGATCCTATGCCCTGGTGAACCTTGGCGAGGGCCTCCCAAGCCTCTTTGGCATTGCTGGATGCTTGGATATGCGGGATCTGTGAGTCTTTAATGTTGAGAGAAATAATAGTAAACGCGCGATCATTGATTTGTTCTGCAGTAGTCTGACTTTCAGTAGTATGATCAGCAGTGGAATTCTCAAGCGCAGCAGCAAGACCCTTCTCCTTCAGGATACGGAGGACACAAAATTTCCATGCCACATAGTTACTTTTCCTGGTGGCCATGGATCCATCCAGCTTCTCGATAGAGTGACTGAGAGAAGTATAAGGGTTCGGAGGGACAGGGCTTGAAGTGCTAGTTGCCGGAGGTGGTGGATTGCTGGCTGCCGCTGCAGCTGATCGTGTTGTCGCCATTGTGATTCGTCTAGTTTGCCGATAAAGAAGTAATGAGGTTTAAAGGTTTTGAAGGCTGTATAGCTGCGTGAGCCGGGCTCATAACCTCATAAAAATAGGCTATGGTGGGTAGAGAGTCTTGCGGTCCTTATTCCTTCTGTGCTGCCAGCAGCGCCCTATATATACACAAAACTCTCATACAAGAAACTTCTTCTCCACCGTTCAAGTCCACTCTTCCATCATCGTCTCTTGCCTTCCAAACTGCGCCCTCAACTGTCCACCACATTTCCTCCTTCAATCCCTTCGCCCGTTTCAACTACTTACAGACCT
>Ga0307517_10003520_pt1 | contig 24339 bp, 17 predicted proteins | sample 23_EM_MG_FD_194515 | JGI IMG/M metagenome (GOLD analysis project Ga0307517, IMG submission 194515) | Populus trichocarpa ectomycorrhiza microbial communities from riparian zone in the Pacific Northwest, United States - 23_EM | ecosystem: Host-associated > Plants > Roots > Unclassified | place... | reverse complement strand
CAACAAGAAGATTTTGACTTGGGCAAGTTCATGATATGAAGAGCCTTTAGATGAAGAACGCCCTACTAATACAAGTCAAGGAGAGGAAGGACCAATGAAGCCACTGGTCGGTAACCTGAGTAGGAGACACAATAGACTCCAAGATACTTCGGTCAAGCCGCTTGGCAAGCTGAATGGACCTACATACTGAAAAGTATGACAGGTAAATCTTGACAAGTTGGTCTGCCTTCTCATCCTTTCTTTCTGGCGTGTTTGGGAATGCGGTTGAAACCGCGTTCTCTTAAATTTTTTTTTTTTTGTTAAAAATTATTTTTGTTTTATGTTTTCAAATCGTTTTAATATGTTGATGTCAAAAATAATTTTTAAAAAATAAAAAAAATGATTTTGATGTATTTCTAAGAGAAAAGAACTTTGAACTATTATCGCTATTACAATTCCAAACCGGCCTAAGTATGTTACGTTTAGCGTATTAGCCTTTATTCCTGCTTCTATTTCTATCAGAGGGAATTCTTAATTGTCTATACCCTTGTGGGATTTTAATGATAAAAAGAAATAAGCTATCATAATGATGTGTCTTATGAAGCTGAATCTAATCTACAAGAAGATTCAGATGACCCAATAACAAGAGCGAGAGCGAAACAACTGCAAAGGGCCTTGACGAGTCAAATTGGAATAATTGAAGCTGCTTCGGAGTTAAAAGCTAGCAATATGTTCGGAATTGGTTCAAAGGTTCTTATTTGCCTATAATTGAAACTTGGACATGGGAAAAGCCCTTAATGGTTCTTTTGTTGTCGGGCTACTTGAGTTTGGATTGATAATGCAAATAAGTAAAGAAATTGATGTTGTTTACGGTCAGAATAATAGATGAATTTGAACCCGATTTTGAAGTCATCCATTGCATGTGAAGACAAGACTAATCTAGGTGGATTTCAACTTCAGAACGTGATCTTTCTAGATTGTCCAACCATGATTGCATTAGAGTTTTGTGCAAGAAGTTATAGCTGTTTTAAATTTGGTCTGTTTATTTTTCAATTAAGGTCAGAAAACGTGTGCTAGTTAAATTTGTCTAGTTATTTTGTCAAAGTCTAATTTTTGGGCTTGACTTCTGTCATGTTGAGTTTTCCTAACTATGGAGGGATGTTTCAATTATAAATATAGTATCAAAATATGTAATAAACACTTTTGGCGAAGATTTGAAACTTAAATAAAAGAATTAAGAATTGTTCTTTCAAATTGATTTTGTGAAGAATCCTACCTGACTTGTCACTCTTCAATCACAAAGAGTGTGGCGTTGAAATCCTAGATTGATCTTTGTGGCGTCTAGATCAACTTATCAAAGTATCATTCTAGTCTATTTTTTATCTTATTTATCTAAAATCACTATAATCCAGCCTAAACACCAAAAGAAAAACAACCAATCAAACCTATTTTTCATCCATTTTTATTAGATTCATTGTTGTTGATTTTCGAATCATTCACGGTGAGTCTATAATCAAAATCCCTTCGTATTTTATCTGTATCCGTCTATCTGTATCCGTCTGTGTGGAGGTGGGTGGAGGTGGGTACAATTGCCATCTCTAATTCAAATCAAGCCTATTCCATTCCTCTTTTGCACTAATCAGCTATGATAATTTAATTTATCGCAACAACAAATCATTTTGTGTGTGTGTGTATGCATCTCTCAATAAGGTTTATGATATTTATGAAAAATTTCATCAACCATAACTGACTTGACAAGAAAAAAGAACAGAAAAGAAGAAAAAACATGATGATGGAGAGCTTTTTGGAGTCTTGGTCTTCGATGGTGTTGAATGTATGGGCTTAAAATCCTTGACATTTTGAAGTCTTGCTTCTTCGAAGTCAGTCACCGTAAAGTTGATTGGACATTTCCAGTGTTGGACTTGAGAGAGTTTGAACAGAGACGACTTCTACCTTCTTGCTACAATTTTCAAGCATTATAAAGCCAGTCAGAGTCAGATATGGCTACTTGAAAGGTATAGCAATATTAAGTAGACTTTCCAGAGACAACCTAAATACAACAGATAAATTGAGACACAGTAGCAGCATGTCTTGATAAAACATGAGCTGCTTTGTTTTCATTCGTGGAAACATGACTGAGACTAAAATTTAATCCTCTTTGTAACAAATTTCTGCACACCAAGTTCAGAAACATGAGTGCGCAAACCATGCACTTCATCAACAACAATCTTTGCATCCAATTCTATACCCACATTATACATACATTTAGAGATCAAGTGCTTTAGCTATTGTTGGAGAGAAAGAACCCGAAACCTTCCAGCAATCACTTAGCTCCACAAGTCTTTCATTGTTTCGCATGACAAAGCCAACTCACATTTTTTGTATGAAATGCTCTCGTGCAAATAATTGAATTTCATTAAAAAATAAAATTCCTTTCAGAAAAGCTAAATTTAATAAAAATAGAAAAAAAATTGAGTTAACCCTTATTATTTTCAAAACCACAGAAAAATCTCATGGAAAGTGAATAATAATTTAAAAAACAAAATGTTGGTGGAAGGAACTGAAAAAAAAAAGAACTTAAAACAATAAAAAAAAATCAAGCAAGTCAGGGTAAACCTTTTAAACCCGAAATAATCTTTTAAACTCATAACCCATTAAATTATAGACCTGGACTAGACTAAGAAGTTCAACTCCCACTCAATGTATCAGAGGATGAAATCAATAAATTTAATTTAATTAAAAAAAATCCTTTTAAAAAAGCTAAATTTAACAAACACAAAAAAAAACCTTGAGGCAACCCTTATTATTTTAAAAAGAAAGATAAATCTTATAAAAAGTGAATAAAAAGAATGTTTAAGGATGAAATCGTAAGAAAATGAGCTTAAAAAAAGAAAAGAAAACAAGCAAGCTCTAATGAACCTTATAAACACAGGTTAAACTATCAAACCTGCAATCCATTAAATTCTCAATTCGAGCTCAACTTAGAAGCTCAACACTTCAAGAATTAAATGTTGGAGGATGAGATAAATTAATTTAAAAAGAAAATTCCTTTAAAAAATAAATTTAACAAAGACAAAAAAAAACTGAGGCAATCTGTGTTATTTTCATAGTGACTAAAAAATCCTATAGAAAGTGAATAAAAAAACAAAAAGCTAGAGGATGAAAGCAAATCTTAGAAAAGGGAGAAAAAAACCAAGCAAGCCCATGCCAACTTCGTAAACCGATGTTAATCTTTTAAGCCCACAATATGTTAAATTCTAGACATGGACTCAACTAAAAAGCTAAACACCCGACCAATTAAATGTTGTAGGATAAAATAATAATAAAAAAAGATCAATCTAAAAAACTCTTGCAAGGTGAAATAATAGCAATAAAAAAAAGAATTAGATTTGATAGGAAAAAAACTCAAGAATGATGAAATTGTGTAAAAAAAAAAACAATTTCAAAAACCATCTTAAATAAAATAAATAGTAATCAAAAGAATGAGAACCAAATCTGACAGATAAAAAACTTTATTGGGGATGAAATTGAAAATAATTTCATAAATTACTCTAAATAAAAAAATTGTAATAAAGAGAATAAAGATGAAATATTAAGAATAACAAACCTCAGGAGCTGATTTGATTTTTTTGAAGGCTAGCATGAAAATTAAGTAGCACAGAGGGGAAAAAAAAGCAGCATGTGCTAAACCGGTAACAATTATGCCACACACGTCACTTGTATGTGAAGGGGACACTGAGACGCTTCGATTATCGTCTTGGAAGCAAGGTTTCGGCCACTGAAAGGCATAACACGTCCCGTCCAAACTCGGTGAACTCTATTCGTGAGCTTCCAGCTCATTTATAAAATTGCCTTGTTGCGTTAATGACATCCAATAATTACCAAATAACCAAATGTGAAAGACAAAAGAAATCCTAAATCAAAAGCAAAAAAATTTAAATACCAAGTGCAATGAAGTAACTTAACTATTTTAAATTTAAGTCAAAGACTAAAAAGCCCCTTGACCAATGTTTAATGTTTTTTTTTGCTTTCAAGGGTAATAAAGTAATTACAATGTGCAATAAAAATAAAAAGACCATTTAGCCCTGTATTCTTATAATGACTATGAGTCACATGGAAAAGACCTCCCTACCCCTAAAACAAAGCTAAATGATTTTGTCAACCAAGGGAAAAATAGTAATTTTGATATGAAAATCCACAATAAAATATAAGTGTTTATATAATAAAATCATAAGCTTTTTTAGCTTTTGTTATAATTAAATAAAATTAATTAATTACTCTAAACTTCTTATAAAATTACAATGAAAAGTCTTAAAAGAAGAGTTAGAGTTGATGATTTCTTATCTATAGATTCTATGATCTCTTCTTTCCTACTAGGTTGTTGCTTGCGCTACAATGCAGAGTGAATAATAACATCACATGAACGAAGTAGCTAAAAGCAAACCCATGACAATGAATGACAGCTGGCATTAGGCATGTCATCTGCATGAACTACAACAAAATTAACTGTTAATTCCCTTGTAAATAAAATTCAAAATTACTATAATAAGTATTATAATACAATGACAACGAAGAATTTATAGATCCATGCATTTTTTATTAATAAAATTGTGAAATCAATGCACAACAAAAAATTATGCTCAGAAAACCACAACATCCCTCTATATATATATATATATATATCAATTTTTTTATTTAAAAAAAGTCAACTAGCAGCTTACTTTTAGATAATTATTGTGCAACACTACAGTAATAATAAAACCATTTTTTTTCAAATTTTAACACCTTATTTAAACTATATTAAATAAATCATTACAAAGTGTAAATTTAGCCTATCACAACATCAATAGCTAAAAAGATTAAAAAAGCATTGATGAGTTAATTTAAGATATTTGAACCTTGATTAACTTATTTTCTTAGGATTAGATTTATTTTTTCTAATAAATAGCTTTTTGCTAACAAGTATAATTTTTAATCTGATCATTAGATCAAACTGAAATTTTACCAAAAATTTTTAGAGGTCTTGTTTTATATTTTGTTAGAATTTTAGATCAATCGAACATCAAGAATGTCTTTTGATAAGGTCTAGAATATACTATGTAGGAATTACATTGGTTTCCAAGTTGATTTATGATTTTTATTTTATTTTATTTAGAACTCTTTTGTTGTTGTTTTTTTTTTCCAGCTTTGTTTAGAGTGTTTTTTTTTATTTATAAATAGATTTATTTAGTTTGTATTTGGGTTTTGAAGAAATTAATAAGAGATAGATTGATTATTCAGAAATAAAACTTATGTATGAGAGTTTGCTCTTATTCTTGGTTCCTCATAAAGCTTTTTTAAGAACTTATCAAAGATTAGATGTTTTTGTGGGGTTCATCCTGACTTATCGAAGAATTAAAAAAGTTTTGTGGTGTCTTCTATACTTTTCTTCGCGTCTCAATTATAGACATTGATCATTTATAATCTTGGTATCTTGATACAGGTTATCGTTGTGTCAAACTTAATTACAAGTCTAAATTTAATTTTCTTGATAAGGATCAATTTAATTATGAATTTTTAGCTCTCTATATCTACATAGTTCGCATTAATTGGTGTCAAATACAAGCTCTAAAATTAGGTTATTTCATCTTATAGTAATTCTATCTAGATATGCAACATAATTTGGGTGTGTAAAGTTGGATTATTTGTGATCTGATTGTTTGGAGCGTAGCGCGTGTGTCTAGTTTCATTAATACCACGTGAGCATCTCTCCCTGACTCTGTTCCCACTTCTGACTTCCCTGTTTACTTGCCCACTATAAACCCGTTTATCCTCGTCAACAATGATCGCTCACACATCTCTCTCTCTCCCCCTACCGCTCCCTTCCCCCCGCCAAAGCTATGGCGGTTTCTGCTTCTTTCTTTGTAGCAAACCATTCTTTCCCTCCATTCTTGAAGGCTCCTAGAAAATCAAACCCTTGTTCCACAAAACTGGTAATGTTCTTTTGCTTTTTTGAATTGATTCCTTTCGTTTTTTTTTCTTTATTTGTTGCTTCCTTCCATTGTTTGGTTGAATGAAGATTGGTTCTATTTTTCAGTTTTTCTTAAGAGCATCTGTCAGTAACTCAGAAGATTGTGAGGAAAGTAAAGTGGTGAAGAAAGCAGAAGATGGCTGGAAAATTGATTTCTCATCAGGAGAAAAACCATCCACACCGTTACTGGACACAATCGATTACCCTTTTCACATGGACAACTTGTCCACACAGGTAAAAAAAAATGCCATTAAATGATTGTACTGTTAACTCATATCTAGCTGGACACCCTTTCTGTTGTTTTTGTTTATTTCTTTGTGCTTTCTTTCAGATTGTTTCGTTGTTTCTGTTGACAATTTTCAGGATCTTGAACAATTAGCATCAGAATTGAGAGCAGATATTGTGTATAGTGTAGCAAAGACAGGAGGGCATCTTAGTTCAAGCTTAGGAGTAGTGGAGTTATCAGTGGCGCTGCATCATGTGTTCAACACCCCTGAAGACAAAATCATATGGGATGTTGGTCATCAGGTATATTCCTAATGGAAATTATAGAAAAAAAAAATGGGTTTCTTAATTGTTCAAAAGCCTAATATTCTTTCTTGGTTATGAATTTTGCAGGCATATCCACATAAAATTCTAACAGGAAGAAGGTCTAGAATGCATACCATAAGGAAAACTTCAGGGCTCGCGGGATTTCCTAAAAGGGATGAAAGTGTTTATGATGCTTTCGGTGCAGGACATAGTTCTACAAGCATCTCTGCTGGTCTCGGTAAATTGTTTCCTCATCAGTTTACTTTTTACTTTTAAATGAACTGAAGTCGAAGTTGATAGGTGACAGAATTCATCTCGCTGGCTAGTTCTATTTGTAACAATTATGATTATACTTTACAGATTTATTTATTTTTTAATTTCTATAAAACAAAAATGCAGGTATGGCAGTTGCAAGAGACCTCTTAGGGAAGAGCAACCATGTCATTTCTGTAATTGGAGATGGAGCTATGACAGCAGGACAAGCATATGAGGCCATGAACAATGCAGGATTCCTTGATTCTAATCTAATCGTTATATTGAATGACAATAAGCAAGTATCTTTACCCACTGCCACTCTTGATGGTCCTGCAACCCCAGTTGGAGCCCTTAGTAGTACTTTGACCAAGCTCCAAGCAAGCGCCAAATTTCGAAAACTTCATGAAGCTGCTAAAGTAATTTTTTAAGTCTCCATATTTTGTTGCCTTCAAGTTTGAATTCCTTGCATCTCATCTCAATATCAAGAGATAGAAATCTGACTTGGGTTTTATATTATGTTGAAGGGTATCACAAAGCAAATTGATGGGCAAACACATCAAGTTGCTGCAAAGGTAGATGAGTATGCTAGAGGAATGATCAGTGCTTCTGGCTCTACTCTATTTGAGGAGTTAGGATTATATTATATTGGTCCAGTGGATGGGCACAGCATCGAAGACTTGGTGACCATATTTCAAAATGTGAAAGCAATGCCTGCCCCAGGACCAGTTCTGATTCATATTATTACAGAGAAAGGAAAGGGCTATCCTCCAGCCGAGGCAGCAGCTGATAAGATGCATGGTGAGACTGCAAATATGTATTATCAGATCTTGTTGATGTGAATTGTTAAAAGTGTCGTCATCATTTCATTCTTTCAGGAGTAGTCAAATTTGATGTAAAATCAGGCCAGCAGTTTAAGCTGAAATCCTCAACACTTTCATATACACGGTACTTTGCTGAATCTCTGATCAAAGAAGCTGAGGTAGACAACAAGATCGTAGCCATTCATGCAGCAATGGGTGGTGGAACAGGTCTCAATTATTTCCAGAAGAGGTTTCCAGATCGCTGCTTTGATGTGGGGATTGCTGAGCAGCATGCCGTTACATTTGCAGCTGGTTTAGCCACCGAGGGTCTCAAGCCCTTCTGTGCCATCTACTCATCATTCCTGCAACGAGGATATGATCAGGTTGGCTGAAGGACACTAGATAAATTCTGAAAATTCTTTTGTTGAAAAACCTTGCACTAATCTTTACCTTGGGAATGAAGGTGGTACATGATGTAGATCTTCAAAAGTTACCAGTACGCTTTGCCATGGATCGAGCTGGTTTGGTTGGAGCAGATGGACCCACCCATTGTGGAGCATTTGATATCACATATATGGCTTGCTTACCCAACATGGTGGTCATGGCTCCATCTGACGAGGCTGAGCTGATGCACATGGTTGCAACAGCAGCAGCCATAGATGACAGACCCAGCTGCTTCAGGTTCCCAAGGGGCAATGGGATTGGAACAGTTCTTCCTCCGAACAACAAAGGAATCGCTCTGGAGGTCAGAAAAAGTACAACTGGCGTAATTGCATTCTGGAAAACAGAGAACACAATTAAATGTTCTGCTTTTTTTTTTGTTATTATTTTGTATAGATTGGAAAAGGAAGAATACTGATGGAAGGCAATAGAGTTGCAATAATGGGATATGGTTCTATAGTTCAACAATGTGCAGAAGCTGCAAGCATGCTTAGAACCCAAGACATTTCTGTGACGGTAGCTGATGCAAGATTTTGCAAACCTCTGGATACGAATCTTATCAGGCAATTGGCTAAAGAGCATGAGATCCTAATTACTGTGGAAGAAGGTTCTATAGGAGGTTTTGGCTCCCATGTATCTCACTTCTTGAGTTCAACTGGTATTCTTGACGGACCACTCAAGGTGATTCTTCTTTCAAAATGGAAATCTCAAGCTTGTTTCTGGAATGCTGTTACTCTTTTTTTCTTTATTCCTGTTCTAAGTTCTTATAAGAGCTTTGCCTACAGTTGAGAGCAATGGTTCTTCCTGATAGATACATTGACCATGGATCACCTCAAGATCAGATTCAAGAAGCAGGGCTCTCCTCAAATCATATCACAGCAACAGTCTTATCTATGTTGGGAAGGCCAAAAGAAGCTCTTCATGAGTTCAAATGAACAAAAATGGAACCTGTAGGTGGTGAAAGTGGTACACATTATTGGGGAGAGGGATTTTTGTAAAAATCCAACTTCAGAATTTTGAAGTTTGGGACATCAAATTACCGAAGTGTTAGGACTCTCTAAATTCCTCATGTCCCATGCCATGAAGACGAAGAATCCCCGATATTGGGGACACGGGATTCAATCAAGTCAATAATAGTGTTCTACTGGTTAATCATCGTCACAAAACAAAGAAAAATCCTCGCAACTTTCAGTAGCACTAATCTTCTGAGTCCTGACCCTCATCTGTTTGCTCTAAATATGAAATGGAAACATTTGAATTTATTTTTTTGAAACTGCATCATATTATTATAACACTAGAAGGCATGAGAGATCTCACAAAACACTAGACTCACTGTTCAAAGTTGCTCTTCTTCTTCTTTCAATTTAGCCTTTATAGGAAAGGCTATAAAGGGTGAGATTAAAAAAAAGAGGGTCAAATTATAAAAAATGGAGAAAATGGATGGTTTTTTGAAATTTGGATGAAATGTTCATTATAGTTCTTATACTTTTTAAATTATAAATATATGCTCCTTTAATTTTCAAGATTTTAATTTTACTTCAAAACTTTATTTTTATTTTTATTTTTAAGTTTCTAGTTTGAAAATGAAAAGAGTAATTCTATTTTGACAATAAAAAAAAATTCATTGAAACTAAAAATTTTAATCTTAATATTAATAAATTTCATTCAATGAGGAGAGTTTCACTGAGTGTTTTAGGGAGCTATTAATTGGTTTATTAAAACGTCTTGGATGTTTTTTAAATATTTTTATAAAAAAAAAGAAATTAAGTAGTTTTCTAAGTCAAGATCATTAGCCTTAATTTTCTTCGTCATTGTACGGCTGGAATTTGAGAAAAGTAGATGAGGCATTTTACTTTTAAATTGTTTTTTAAAAAAATGAGAGGCGGAGTACATGGTCATTTTAAGCAAAATAAACGCTCACACACATGGGTCTTCCCTTGTAGACCCGCATGTGTGCCCTTCCAAAAGAGCTAGGCATCCTTGCTTGGTTTGCTCCCAGCAACATATGGCTTTTTTTTTTAATTAATATCTTTTATAATATATATTTTTTAAAATAATTTTTTAATTTACATTTAAATTAATATTTATTCTCTCTAATTTTTTATTTTATTTATTTTAAAAAATTTAGATAGCTGTGTTTGTTTTTAATTTTTTTATATGTATTTAATTCTTGAAAAAGATTATTCTAATTATTCTATATTTTTTATGTTTTATATAAATGAAACTTATTTTTAAAAATAAAAATATTTATTATTGGATAATATTTCTTATAAGTATAATAAGATTAAATATCTTGATTTACATTTGTCTATTTATATTTCATCGTTAATGATTTTTATTTTTTATTTATTAACATAAATAGTTCTCAATTTATTTTGCATAAATTTTTTAATATATACTTAGTATTTTTAAAATATATATATATCAGAAAAACCTGCATATTTAATACAGTGAACGGGTCAAATAGTTAATGGTTATATATATATATATATATATATATATATATGAGAAGTTATAGCAATAATGGATTGGGTGGCTGCTAGCTCGATATCCATTGTTTATCAATTGATAAAATATGAAGAATAATAATTCAATTTCAGATCTCAGCGGAGGGAATGGTACCAAAGCATAAATCCATTAAGAAAAAGGAATCTCGTTAATGCTTTTATCTTAACTTAACTAGGTGTATTCCTCATTGTGTTTTGAAAATATCTTTTTAAAAAATTGAAAATTATTTATTTATTTTCTTATATAAAATAAATCAAAATAAATTATCTAACCCAAATTCCAATAAACACAACATCAAAGGATTAAATTAAAAAGAAAATGATGACCAGAGCAGGAAAACAAAGACAAACACAAAAAAAAATTGTTGTTGATTTTTCAAAGTTCTGCAGTAAACAGCTGATCACAACTCTACACAACGGATCACAGTTCTACAGTACAAAGCTGATCTCTTTCTGTATTTTTTTTAAAGTATACTTAGCATATATGTGAGTAGTTTTTGAGTGAGCAAATATTCAATAATCTTATTTTTCTCTAATGACAAATGACTGAGCAGCCACTTCAATTTGTCACTATACGTCACTATACTTAATTACTAAATGTCAGAATGAACGATTCAAATCCAAATGGCTGAACATAAAACCCTAGTAGATCAAATGCAGTTCAACTATAAACCCTAAATAACCTTTGCAGCCTTGACAACAAACCAGCTAGCTCATAAATCATGAAGGGCTTATAGAAACGACATTATCACAAAAAGCAAATGATTTTATCCCTTTTCTTTTTTTACTGGTGGAACTCACTTCATCTCATATTTTGCATAAACTATACGTGATCAAATGTAAATTGAGAACTCAATACCAGATTTCAGAAGTGAGGAACCATTCACAAGAGCTGCACTATTTGTGCATAGAAAACATTGAGCATAAGTGGTCCTAGCTATGTCACGCTTTCTGCTTTCAGAGCTATCACTGCTATGAACCACATTCCTGCCTCACTTCCTAACCGAACAGCAAGTGCCCTCTTATAGTGCCTGGCTTAGCTTGAAGAGGATTTGCAGACCCTGATAGCTTCACTCTTCAAGCTACAACACAAACACCTTCCCAAGCCACACACACAACTAGCCAACACGTCATTACAAACATAACATTCAATAAACAAGTGAGTGTGTAACCCAAAAAATGAATTTACAAAATTTTATCAAACAAGGGAGGCTCACTCACATTCATTCCCATGCCAAAGACCTCTAACAGCAATGGTATAAGGTAAAGATATATTAGAGTTGCCAAATGAATTTGGGTCAATAAACTTGAAAATTGAATCCCAAATGAACAGCCCTTCAAATCTATATACCTAACCAAAATGACCTATTTATCCCATCATCAAAATCTAATTGAAAAAAACCTAAACCCCAACTCACAACCTTAACAAGCAGTAACCTAGCGATGGACTTATTAAAATTGTGTAATCACTCCATCTACAAGGGATAGAATTCTATCAAACAACTACGACATGAAAAGTAATACAAGACCAAGGGACCATTGCACACATTTCACACCAAACCTGGATCACAATTCACTCATATAACTACATATAAGCAGTAAAGATATCTTTATTAAATTCAAGATCGGGACTTTTGGGCAATTCTTAGAAAAAACCAATCATCCAAAATAATCCATTCATCAAATGACTAAAATGTTACAAAACATCCAGCTTTCTCAACTTTAACAAGAAGCAACCTAGCTAATAATTGGTTAATTGCAATGTCATTATCATTGCCGTGAAACACAATTTATAAAACAACTAAACATAAAAGGTAATGCTAGACCAATGTGCCACTGCCACTACAAAAATTCACAATCAAATTGCTCCAAATTCATCAAACCCGATATAGTTACACATTACTCAAAAAAATTCTATATATTATCGATTCAAGACTGAAAGTTCCTTTCCATCACTGCACTTCCACTTGACACCTATCGTAATACAACATTAAAACTTGAAGCCGGTAAAAAACCAACACATTAAGCAACACTCTATCACTACAGAAGCTTATCTTATTCAATTCAATATCGAAACTTTTTGTTTAATAGGGCAATTCCAGATTGGAAGTAGAAACAAGTGCACAGCATTAGAAAGGAAACAAAACCCTCAAAGAAACCCAAAACATCATTAAAAACCCAGAAATGTTTAGACACTAATCTAAGTCCTTAACAACCTTAATCCCCATGGTATTAGCAGTACCCATGATAGACTTACAAATAGACTCAAGAGACATATACTGACAATAAGGGTCTGATTGTTTCACCTTAGCAATCTCATAAACATGTTTCAAAGTCACAGTAGATGCTTCCAAGTGTCCTGGTCTACCGCTACCTGATTCAACCCCTGCTGCTTTCTTTAAGTACCAAGTAACAGAAGGTGACTTAACTGTGAACTCAAAAGTGTTGTCTTTAAAAGCTGTTATGGTAACAGACATGGGAGTGTCTGGTTTGTACTTTTGAGTTCTTGCATTGAAGTCTTTGCAAAAAGCCATTAGATTTAGACGGTATTGACCTAGTGCTGGACCTACTGGTGGTGCTGGTCTAGCTCCGCCAGCTGGAACGGTGAGGCGGATGGTGGCTGCCACCGGACGGCGGGTTAAGATCTCTTTGAGGGTTGCCATGGTGTGGGTTTTCAGGAGAGAAATGATCGGTGTTTCGAGGGTTTTAATTTATTGGACTTGGGGTTTTGGGATTTCGGTTCAATTCATGTGTTTTATTTATGGATAATAAGCTTGGCCCAGCCCATTCACAACCCAATAATACGCATAATTATTAGGTTTTTTACATTTTTGTTGTAAGAAAAAACCACTAAAAGATCTTAATTTCTTTCAATGCAGAAAAGTGCTTCCCCCTTAGTAAAGGAAGGAAAAAACATACATTAAATCATAAATTACTATATTTACCTACTAATGTTTTTTTTAAAATGAAAATACCATAGAATTAGTATAATTTTTCAAAAACAAGTGTACATGTGCAAAATAAAGAAAACATGAAAATGTTACTATAAAAAAAAGTATATATTAAAAACTTTTAATTTATTATTATAGACCTGAGATCTTTTATATTAACTATTGTGTCTTTAAACATAAGTACACCAAGTAGTCTCGTGTAGTTTGTTTGTTTGTTTTTTTTTTAATCTTTATTTTTCAAGAAATTATTTTATATTCACAAAAAAAATTAATAAAAAATATTAAATTATTTATATAACTGTCATTATATTATGATTAAATATTCATTGCAATATTAATATTACAACTTTACCTCCAAACATATAATTACCACTTCACCATCAAAATAATACTACAGCTTAGAAAAAAACAAAAACTTTCATAGTGGTATTTCAAAAAAGAAACTTCATTTGTAATACAAAATCAAAACTTATCAGTCTTTAAGTTTACTTTCTAGAGGTCACCAATTCAAGTCTCATAAACTCCAGGGTTACTGGAGGTTTACATGATCGTTAACTTCAGGAACCGTGGAATTAGTCGAGGTGCGCACAAACTGGCCCGGACACCCACATTAATAAAAAAAAATCAAAAAAAAGTTCAAAACTTGTTTTATATTTTATTTTCTCATTCTAAAGCATAAACATCTTCTCCTGTGAACTCGAAGCCATCATTAAATTGTGTGGATAGCCACCAGGATAGTGATAACAATGGAAAAATGAGAATCAACCAGCCCACCCTTTCCACTAATTGAATGTGCTATTTGTCACTTAAATGCCTAATTTGCAACTTGTGGCTTATCATCATCGACTATCAAGAAAGCCATGAATGCAGATGATCAAGGCAACCCTAAGAACAAGACCCAACACTTTCATGGTGGCCGGCAAAGCCATGATTCCGGCACCAACTATTATAGTTAAGAAATTGAACACCACCCCATTAAGGAAGCTCCATTAAACTCATCAAAACCAACACAATTTTCAAACCACAAAATCTGCAAAGCAAATCACCCTTCTATTGTCACCATAAACAGCAACAACTAGCCACACATCCATTGTCCCTCAATTCAGTTTTCTTCATTTGCATCTGTCAAATCTGTTGTTGAAAATCAAAATCAGTTTGAATACCCATATCATCAGTTTTGAAAACCCTATTAAGTCTATAAATCTTTTGTTGGTACTGTTGGGGATTTCGGCTCCCCCTTGCGTGGACTGGTGATGTGTTGATAGTTGCCCATTGGAGGCTTAGCACACTAGGACACAATATTTAACGTGGTTCAGCAAATCGCCTATATCCACGAGAGAGTTCCATATTATTAGAGATAGAGAAAGGATACATTACAAATACATGGAGGAGGAGGATCACTTCACTCAAACTCAACTCCCAGCTCTCTTGTTGCACTTGCAGCTGCTGCCCTTGGCAGCCCCTCTTTCTCTCTTGTTCTCTTCACATTCTGCACTCACTCTCATCACGTTGTGCTGCTCTCTTGATGCCTATTTATAGGCGAGAATGGTGTCACCAGCTCCAGCTCTTCTTCAACAAAGATGGCTGCCAACTCCAGCTCTTCTTCAACAACGATGGCTACCAACCTTTGACATTTAGGAAGGGTTGCTGCATTTGTCAATGGACGGTGTCGTCCATTAATGGTTGCTTCATATTAATGACAACAAACCCAACAATCACCCCCTTTGTCATTCATGTGGGGCAACTGTCCTCTTGCTTCTTCAGCACAGGCTTGCATCTTGCAGCTCTTCCAAGCTTAGTATTCTGAGAGCGTCTCCGGCCAAGTTTACATGGTACTTGCCACACCTTTCAATCACCAGAGTCACCAAAGCACACATTTTCTCACACAAAAGGATCACTTCAACCAGATGTTCTCCCACATCACATTTGAAGAGTGTTAACGCTTGTCTCTGGGACAACATTCCCCTTCGAGCGTATCAACCATGCTCGGTCCGGAATGATTTATCAAGCCTCACATCAAGGCTTACAACACCCCCTCAAACAGAAATTTTTATTTCCAATTGCGACAGTAATTATCTAAGTATCTCAATATGATCACGAGCTCACCACTCTTCCAAGAGTCTACTCATCCAGGAGTTGCGTCTGCCCTCTGTTCTATCCTAGGAACCACGCCTTACTTCTCCGTGAGTCTCTCGCTTTTAGTCTTAAGAGTCCAGGTAGCTCTCTACCTTTAACCATGGGGCAACACATTAAAGGTTGATCCATATATGTCTTGATACTCTGAGAATTACAATGCCTTCACCAAGCTCACCACCTTGACAAGAGTCAACTTGTTCCCGGAACCTGCGCATGCCCTTTGCTCATTCCTAGCAGTCGCGTCTTAATGCTCCACAAGTCACCTATTTATTGTCCAAGACAAATGTCTTCTAGCTCATTGATCTTTAGCATGGGGGCAATATCCATAAAAGTCAATCCTGCATTTGTCTCCATACTCATCATAGCCACTTCATTGGCTATACACATGTCCACTCATATCTAGCCATCACATTGACTCTGGGGCGTTCTGAACTTGGACTCCTATCATGGCCCTCACACCTTCTCTAAGGTATCTTCGCCCGTTGTCATGGGGTGGTCTGAACTAGGGCTCCTATCATGGCTCTCACACCTTCCATCTAAGGTGTCTTCGCCTGTTGTCACAAGACGGTCTGAATTAGGGCTCCTCTTATGGCCCTTACACCTTCTCTTTAAGGTGTCTTCGCCTGTTATCATAAGGCGGTCTGAACTGGGGCTCCTATCATAGCCCTCACACCTTCTCTAAGGTGTCTTCGCCTTTCATAGGCGGTCGCATCCTCCTGCAGCTGAGATGCTTCAAAGTGGCTCTAAACAATTCTCTACCACCATGTGGACTATGGAAGAGATCATTATCACTGATTATATAGAAAGAGAAAGTTGCAGTATACTCCTCGCAATCCTCCACCTCGATTTCTATGTTTGGAGCTTCTATACCTTTCTGCTTGACAACTCCACCTACACCAACTCTCTTTGGTGTCTTCGCCTTTCATAGACGGTCGCCTTTTATCACAAGCATTTGCACCCCCTCAATTAGGTGCTTCTACAATAGCTCTCTTTCCATCCTTGCATGCATTGGAAAGGTTTTCGCCTGTTGTCTTCATCAATAGCACAAGAGACTTCCTGTTGTACAACTTCTACATAGTCTCTGCTCTGAGCTTCATCTGGGAACACTTCTTCTCCTTGCACCTGTTGTCTCATTACAGTACCTCATTGGATCCTACGGGTACTCCTGCACAATCTCCGTGTGCCCTCGTGCAATTTCTGTTCTCCAGATTTCTCCCTATTCCTTGCTTATGTTTGACAGCAGCTCATCCTGTCACAACACATGTCCAAGTCAAAATAGGGTGCCAATCTTTATCCACTTGCTGTATTTCTCTTCCATTATCAGGGTCTTCATCAATTCTACCATCGAGAAATCACAGTCACCGAATCTAACTTCTTTGGAGAAATCACCACTCCATCAGATCCTTGAACATACAGAACCAAACTGTTCCCTTATGCCGTCGTCTTGCTAGTCTTCAACTGTTTCAATACAAACTACTATATATATGAAAATAGTACCGTATGGATAATCCTTCTATTAAGCAAGTTCCCAGGAAAGATTGGAGGGCTCACACCAGTCCCGCTTAAAACTCAATCTCCTAGACAAAACTTCTTAGGCCATATCTATCCATTGTACTGTCTTTCCGTATATACAACCATTTGCTAGCTTTGTCCCGGCTTTTCTTTACAAGAGATCTGGAATATACTGGTTTAATACATGATTTCTCAACATCTAGTGAGACTACCAGTTCTTAGATTCGTTAAGATTGGTCTTCGTCAATTTCCACTCTACACCTCTAATTGTCCACATGATCGGGTGTCTAAAGTGTCCCAATTTTGCCTTCCCTCAAGGCAATTAAAATTTCCTCACTTAACAATTCAACACACATAATTGGGCAAACGTGTGTGACATCTTCTTCTTCATCTCCATCGACTACCATCATGACCTTTAGATGTCTCCTCATCGGGCAATCTCTTTCAATAATTCACCACCACAACTTTCGGTCATAATCTCAATGATCGGACCATACCATAGCATCCGGAATGATCAAATTAGCTAGAAACAAGTCTGAAATCATCCAAATCGCATTTCAGACAGCTAAGATTTGATCAAAACAATTGTGGCCTAATGAGCGGCCTAGATTCAATCTTAGATCCAGTTGCAAGTAGGATCAGCTACACTGGATCCTATCCCTCGGCTCGCAGCTCGGCTCCAACTCAGCTCGGCTCCAACTCGGCTCGGCTCGCAGCTGATGACATGGCATGTGGGTCTCACTTTGCTGACATGTCAGCTGACATGGCATGCCAATTGTGCATGCTGACGTCATGCTTACATCAGGCTGATGTCATCCCTGACATGCCTACTGTGCATGATGACATCACAAATACATCATGCTGACGTCATCAATATCAATATCCGGGTCAGTCACATGGGTCGGGTCAACTGGTATTCGGGTTGGGTCTGCCCATCCGGGAGAAGAAGACGCGTGGGGCGCGTCTGCGAGCGTGGACAACCACCTCGTCGGCGCGTGCGGGCATGTCCGACGTTTGATTTTCACGTCGTTTTCACCAGTGGCTTCGTCTCTTCCTCCTCTACACAGTGGTATGGTCAAAACACAATTTTGACAACTTTCATTTTTGAGCAAAAAATCAAACACCACTTTAAACCATATGCTATAATACCAATTGTTGGGGATTCCGGCTCCCCTTTACACGGACTAGTGATGTACTGATAGTTGCCCATTGGAGGCTTAACATACTGGGACACAATACTTAACGTGGTTCGACAAATCGTCTACGTCCACGGGAGAGTTCCATATTATTAGAGATAGAGAAAAGATACATTACAAATACATGGAGGAGGAAGATCACTTCACTTAAACTTAACTCCCAGCTCTCTTGCTGCACTTGCAGCTGCTGCAATGGCAACAGGGTTACTACAATGGCAGTAGGGCTGCTGCTCTTGGCAGCCCCTCTTTCTCTCTTGTTCTCTTCATATTCTGCACTCACTCTCATCACGTTGTGCTGCTCTCTTGATGCCTATTTATAGGCAAGAATGGTGTCACCAGCTCCAGCTCTTCTTCAACAAAGATGGCTGCCAACTCCAGCTCTTCTTCAACAATGGTGGTTGCCAACCTTTGACATTTGGGAAGGGTTGCTGCATTTGTTAATGGATGGTGTCGTCCATTAATGGTTGCTGCATATTAATGGCACCAAACCCAATAGGTACCACCTTCACATGACAAAAAAAATACTTGCTCCTAGAACAAAGCTACCACCAGCCATAGATAAGGTCTGGGATTCATGGCCCTCAGTAGTCTTGCGTGCAGTATTCAAGTCCTTTTATTATTTTCCTCTTTCTATATTATTTCTCTCTCCAATTGAAAAGAAGGATTTTAAAATAAAGAAACAAGTTTGAGGCTAGACGCACCACAGATTACTTCACGATTATGTGATTATTAGGAGAGATGATTCATGCTCTTGTAATTTTGTTCAATTTAGGGTTTTGATTGAAACAAAAAATAAATAAATTAAGAGAGAATGAAAACAAGAGAAAGCGAGAAGAAAGGGGTTTAAACAAAAACCAACCATTTAGACTCATCAATTCAAGATTCTTATTGATTATAAAATGTTAAATTCAATACTTTATTTTTCCGGTCTATTCTAACAAGAAACATTATGCTTTATATATTTTTATATTCACAAATAAAATACATAACACGTGTGCTTGTTTCTTATTATTGGCACCAATTTTGAAGTTCAAATTTCAAAATTCATTGTCCATGTATATTGATGTTCTTCTCAGCAACAGGCTCGATGTTATATCATTGTCCATGTAACCAAAAAATTTTAAAAAATAAAAACGATAGTTTTTTTTTAATAAAAGGTTTTTGTAATAAAAAAAAAATTCAACATATTCAAAAGACACGTGTGATATTTTACAAGGACCTGTTTATTTTTGTGTTTCAAAAATGTTTTTGAAAAAATTTATTTTTTTTTATTTTTTTCTTTGCTTTAAATTAATATTTTTTTTGGTATTTTCAAATCATTTTGATGTGATAATATTAAAAATAATTTTTTTTAAAAAAAAACATTATTTTGATACATTTCCAAGCGAAAAATATTTTGAAAAGAAACCGCTACCAGACACCCAAATTCTATCAACAACGTTACTAAAGGAGAATCCATATTAAACAAATTGATTTAATATAGGATATTAATTAACACTTAAACTGATACAAAGACCTAATTACTTACTTTTGATTTATTAACCCAATTTCAAAAAAGTAGTGTCTCAAAAAAGAAAACAAAACACAGCTTCTAGATTTCAATATGTTACCATAGATTTAGTCGTAAAGTGGGAATATCATGCATATTTTGCATATTATTTTGTCATGTTCCTTCATAGAAAGAGAGTTGTCTTTGTTCCACTTATGAATGTAATGGAGTTCGATGTTGTAGTTATTATTTATGAAATGAAAGAGTGAAAGTTTTCTTTGTATGGCTAGAACAACGTTGTTGAGCACTTGCATTTAATAAGAGAGTTGTTAGAGAGATGAAGGAATTAGAGTTTCTATGATAGGGAAATCATTTACTCTCTCCCTATCATGAATTTTTGTTAGCCATGAAAAAGTATGATGGGTTAGAGGGAATGAACTAGATCTTTGTTTAGTTTTTCATAGATGATGCCACTGATAAAATCATGAGAAAACTTCAAATAAAATATGGGCTTTTCATAACCTTTGTCTGGCTTGGCCTGAGTTCCTGAAAAACAGCCCCCCATTAAAACAAAGGACACTCTGACACTTAAGTTAATAAGTTTAGGAGGATAAAATAATATATAAGAAGAAAAAAAAAATTAATTTGCATGAAATGTGTATCTAAGTGTAGTGGTTAGAAATTGTATAGCTTTGCCTTATTCTCAGGTTTTTGCATGGCTAGAATTTATAGGGCATATACCCTTGCATGGCTTGCTTATGACCTGACTTTGTATGGTTATCTTTGTGTGGTCAAGGATGAGATCTGGATTTTGATTGGTAATTGGGTGTATTTATACAATTAGATATTGGACATTCTTCATAGAGAAGGAGATGTATCATTGGTGGATAAATTGGTGTGCTGCCATTAGCTAGCCATGGTGGCTATGCTGGTTAGTGTGTCTTGCTATGGTTGTCATGTAATGTGTGTCATTGATGAAAATATTGGTGATGAGTGTTCTGTTTCCCAAAACACATATACGCTACAAAAACTATAAATTTATATTTTTTTAATAGTTCCAAGAATTATATTAGACAGATCTAGAGTTATTTAAAATTTATACAAAGATTACCTGAAGATTAAATGTTCTTTTTGTCTTTGAATTATGCTTCAATGTCCGGTTGCCGCAAACCACAAGTCGTTCAAGAATCCAACCTCTAAAAGTAATCCATACAAACTAGCAATAAGAAATCTTCTAAACCCTTTTTAGGAGAGAGAGATTGTTATGTCTTTGAATACTAGCTATTTTCTTTTATATTTTTCAGGTGTTTCTATGTTGTACTCTACTCATAGAAAATAAAAGGCATAATTATCTATTTATAAGGAAACCTGAAAACTCTATAAATGACAAAATATAAATTTGCCCTTTAAATAATATCACATATATTTTTTAGGCTAATTTTAGAAACTTATTCAATCAAGTCCTTACTTGATTATTTTTAGGTCTAAATTGTAATCCTCTATATTAATTACATTATAGTCCTCAATTTCTAAAACTTATTTGCAATCAAATCACACTTAATTAATCATGTCATTTTAATTTTTGACTAATGGTTCTTATGTGTGTGACCCATTATGTTTTCTAATAAGTTGGTCTAAATATAAATCATAATCCTAAATAAAATATGATTAAATAAAATAAACAAATTAATTTATTATCAATTCAATAATTAATTGATTTATATCTAAAGATCAAGTACAATATCTAGAAACCTATTATGATCTCCCAAATATTAGAAAAGTCATAAGTGGTTTGACCTAACCTTTCAGTGATCAATTTTTTAATGTAAATATTATCCCTTCATCAACAATGTTCTGATTTATACATTATAGAATGAAGTGTGTCTACTATGCATATCATATTTGTTCTTAACATCATAGTCATTGATTATTTAAATAATTGAATTTTTTTTCAAATCTCATTCCACATTGTGTAAAGATTTACCATCAATACTATTTGAGAATAAATGAAACATTTTCCCTAAGTCACTTAGGGTGATGAATCTTCTCTTGATTACTTAAATACCTTCATATAATTCATGTTATACCCATTATCTGTTAATTTGTTCCCCTTGATTAGGACAATGTGTAACAGGATCAAAACATAACACTCCCTATATAAGATAACTTAGTGATTTCAAGTTTAAGGATCACGTACACATTAGTTACCCAATATCATTAAGTGAGTCTTTCCATATAGAATTCTCATGCGGGTCAACTCGGTGTACATGTCATCTAACAAGTACCTATACATTAGTTCCAAGTATCCTTCATACCTCAGCTTATGAGAACAATTGATTCCTTTCATAAAGGAAAAAAACATAATATGTATCAGTCTCAACAACTCTAATTAATATTCATTCTTAATAAAGCATTAAACAAGAACATTTTAGGAATAATGCTTTCATGCAATACGAATCCTATAATTGTAACAATTTTATAATTTTATTTGCAAAATATTTTTGTCACAAGAATTTTATCTTTACTCTAGATTCATTAATCAAATATTTGATGAATATTAAAGATAAATAAATCTTTATTAATAAATTAAATATATTTACATGAACAAAGTCAATGTTACGTGTAACCAACTGATTGGCTACATGACATATACACTAATAATGAGTGGTGTATTAGCATAGAAAATGGTGTCTACTTTGCATAGAGAACTTGTGCATTCATAGAAAAAATTATATGCATGAAAACGACTCATGAAAACCTAAAACAAATACATAGAAAAATGTGTCAAAATAGAATTGAATAGACTGGGCCTGATGTTGGTGCCGGGTTGAAAATCCCAACCATTTGGACTAGGAAAATTTCTTTTTTTTGTTGTTGGTATTATCACTTTTCTTAAAAGGGTTTGGTGATTTTAATTTGGATGATTATAGGCTCCAAATCTTTGTTGCAAATAGGATTGCGAAAAAACATATTATGATGTATATAGGGGTTTATACTTCTTTGAAAAATCCTTCTAAGAGCTTGTGACTAAAATTAAAAATAATACTAGATAATTGACCTGCGCTACGCTGCGGGTCATGTCAATTTTTTCTTGAACATAAAAAGAATGTTCAAATATTGTTATTTTTTTGTGGAAAAAGTTTTTTAACCATATGGGGGTTGACTCAATGTGCCCGATTGACTTTGAGGGTCCAAAAGCAACTCGGACAACCCATAAAAATATAGTTTGATTAAATTAAAATTCAAGATGACATCTTTTTTTAATATTAAGATAACAATTTATTGAATTGACTTGGATCAACTCGGGTTAATATGTCAAATTCGTAACTCGGGTTATGAGACTATAATAACCCCATAGAAAATAAATCAAAACAAATTATAAAACCTAATTTTCAATCAACCCAATGTTGAAGGATGAAATTAAAAAAAAAAAAACTCAATTAAAAAAAATGACCTAAAAAGGCGACCCGAGTTAACCTATCAAATTTGCAACTCGGGTCATAAGACTGAGATAACCCCATAGAAATAAAATAAAAAAAAGTACGAAGTTCAATTCCTAATCATTGCAATATTGAAAGATGGAACTAAAAAAGAGCATAAAAAATGACCCCAATCAATTCACCAAACTCATGACTCGGGTCATGAGACCAATATCATTTCATAGAAAGAAAATAAAAAAATGATTTGATTTCACCCAGATTAATTTGTCAAATTCATGACTTTGGTCATAAGACTAAGATAACCTCATAAAAAGCAAATCAAAATAAATTATGAAGCTCAATTCTTAATCGATCCGGTCGAATCTAATATTTAACGATGAATATTATAAAAAAAATTAATTAAAAAAATAACACAAAAAATTAGCCAAGTTAATATAGGTTAACCCGTTAAGCACTATTCTCGGGTCATGAGGTCGGAAGAACCTCATAAAAATCAAACCAAAATAAATTATGAAGTCTAATTTTCAATCAAACACAATATTAAATGATGCAATTGAAGAAAAAAAATTAATTAAAAAAAACTGAGTCAACTAGATTAACTTATTAAACCTGCAACTCGAGTCATGAGACAAGAACAACACAATAAAAAAAATATAATGTTGAAGAACATGAAACCGAGATAAATCTTGGAAAAAAAATAAAAAATAAAATGACTTGATCTAACAAGGATCAAAATACCTAAACCCGTGATCTTCATCATGAGATCAAAATATTCTAATAAAAAAATAAATCAAAACAGATTATAAAACTTAATTTTTAATTTTAAATCAGCGGTGTTGTTACATGTTTATGTTCGTAAGTAGTTTTTGATGGGTTTTGTGGAGAAAAATTGAACTCATTATGACTAGCCCAACAAATTATATTTATTATAAATGCCGAATAAAGTATAAACTCAGTTTTATGTTATTACTTGTTTGCTTGAGGTTTTTTCTGTCCCTCCTTTAGCTATATTATAAGGCTCTTTTTAGATTTTTTTTATTATATTATATGGTAATTAGAATAAATATTTTAAAAAATCTAGATTTAAATATT
>Ga0307517_10003519_pt1 | contig 24342 bp, 9 predicted proteins | sample 23_EM_MG_FD_194515 | JGI IMG/M metagenome (GOLD analysis project Ga0307517, IMG submission 194515) | Populus trichocarpa ectomycorrhiza microbial communities from riparian zone in the Pacific Northwest, United States - 23_EM | ecosystem: Host-associated > Plants > Roots > Unclassified | place... | reverse complement strand
ACAACAAATAACATTACCATAAAAAATAAAACACTTCATGCAAAAAATATAAATCTTCATTGTGCACATCATCCCAATCAAAAAGCACATCAAGATGACAAGAACATTGCACTTTGATTCCGTAATATCATTGACATCAAAACCTGAAAATCAAGATCTAAAATTATAACATGATAAAATAAATTAGAATATGTAAAAATAAAAAAGTAGTTTTTTACCATCAAAGTAACTTTTGAACTAATTATCATCCGTTACTAAATGTAACTTTCCACCAAATTCTACAAAATAAAAAAGTAGACATGTTAGATGATTACAAAAAATTTAATTAATAAATTACAAAATAATAGGTGCAAGTTTATTAAAAAACATTTACCTGACTCAAGGTTTTCGTAGGTTTCAAGATCATTTATCAAACTTCTAATATCAGTTGAAATTGATCCATGATGCAACCAATTTTATAATTTATAATAGACTTAAATGTACTAAAATTCAAAGAAATTATCAAACTAATAAAAACTTAAATGTCAGGCAAACAAAAAAAAAAACAAAATGGAAAGTAATATAAGCCAAAACATCTGCCAAGCTTAAGTTCACTGCCAACCAATCCTAAGTTCACTGCCATCTGCCAACCATCAAATTGTCCTTGAAATTCTGATTAACAGTCTATTTCAAGATGCAATAAGAACAAATTTACATCCTATATTATAAAAGCAACAGATTCTTAGTCATAGAAACCAGTTTTGAAGACAATCCTAACAATATCTGTGCATAATGAAACATGCTGCCAAACATAACCAATTTCACAACATCTATATCTTTTCCTTCCAACTAACATCAAAATGAAAGAGGAAATCACACAATGCTTTTCCAGAACTTGAACTGTAAACAACAGCATGAAGAAAATAACATCTACCTTAAAAAATAACAAAGATGGCAACCAGAAAAATCCAATAGCAATTTCAATACTGTGAAGAGACATATGATGAGAAATCAACAAACAATCAGGAAACAGCAACAAAAGAAAAACATTATGCAACTCCCAGATACTAAAACACCCTAATTTTGAAGAAGAAAAAAATAATAAATACACATAAAACAGAGTAACACACTGCAGCAACAAACAACCTAAAATGATTGACAAAGAACAGGGAAACAAAATACAAAAACAAACTAAAAGAACCAAGAAACTAAATAAAAAGGAAAAAAAATAAAAACAGAGATTGACAGAAAAAAGAAATCATACCTGTGCGAGTTAGGACACGATTTAATTTCGGGTGTGAAAGGCAACTTGAGGCAGCAACAGAACAGACTTTATGGTCTCAAACCAGCCCACAGGTTGATCATGTTTTCCCTTCAAACACATAGTTTGTTTTTTTCGTCACACAACAAGAAAAAATGACAAGGTAGCACAATTTGAAAAAATAATAGGAAAAATGGCATAGTTATAAAAATCAACAAAAAATACACAGAATGCTCAAACATTGATTTTTTTGGAACGATATACCAAAAAATACATAGAATCACAAAGCATATGTAAAAAAAAAAAAACAGAGATTGACAGAAAAAATATCATACCTGGTGTGAGTTGGGACGCGATTCAAGTTTGGATGTGAAAGAGGGAGGGACTGGTTTGCTAGATTTGGACTTTGGAGTGGTGTGTGTGTGTGTCGTGCGACTCGTGGCCGTGTGGGAGAGGGATGTGGCTGACTGGCTAGGTTGTTTGTTTTGAAGATGAAGATGGTATGGGAGAGCCAGAGAGGGATATGGATGAAGAATCGAAGATGGATTTACTTGATTTTGTTACAGAGTGAGTGAGAGTGTGGATTGTGAGGTGCGGCTGTGAGGATTGAGGGAGCGGCTGCAAGGAGTCGCTGGAGAGGAGAGAATCTAGGGTTAATTAGGTTTTAGAAATGAGAAAGTGTTTTTTTTTTTCGTATTTATAGTACCCCTTAAACCGAACCGGTTCAGTTCGGTTGGGGTTTTGCCGGTTTCTGGTTTCGTAAACCGAAACCGAACTGAACCGAAAATTTTAACAAAAAAAATAATCGGTTTACTCGGTTTTTTTTTCGGTTCGGTTTTTTTGGTTGTTTTTTTTCTCGGTTTACTCGGTTTCTCGGTTTTTTTGCTCACCCCTAGTTTGAGCTTTTGTAACAATACCCCTTCTTTAAGAGGGTCCTGTTCTCAAGAATCTGTGTAAAAATCTAGAAATTAATCCTGATAACCTTGAGAATTTTATCATGAATTGTACATAATGAAGATCCTATGTCATGAAGCCGATGTTATTCATTTTCTTGGAGCTCTCTTTGGCACAAAGAAAATAACACCCTAGCTAACACCATTAAAAGAGAATTGCTTAACAACCAAATAATACTCCCAAGCATTGGCCAAGCTCTTATAGAAAGAAGAATACTCTTTTTTTATGATGTCCTTAGGCTTGCACATCTAGATAGGCTTATATGATGCTAAGGAATTGTCACCCATGAAAATCCTTCTTAATCCTTTTCATATTGGATTCAGTCTCTTTTTTCTCATTCATTTCCTCAACATCACCCTCCTTTTTCTTCCTTGATCTATAATCTATATAATTCTCAGCTTTATGCACTTTCACATCAAAACTCTTCATCTTTTCATCAAATCAATTCATAATAAACAACATTCTTTTCATTCAAAAAATCAAATTTACTTTATTTTTTAAAAAACCCATTTCTTGTTTCTCTCTAAAACTAATCTCATATTTAGTTAAAGAGAAGCACTTTACCTCATTGAATGTATTTTGATCTATCGTAGCAAGTTTTTGATGTGATGTGAATTAAACATAAACATTCATTTCCTTCGTAGTTGGCTGAGTATTTATTTAGTATTGGAGAGCATTGATAATTAAAGGGATATTTTTCATTTGGAGAAGAACCTAATTTTCAGCGTGAAACATAACAAGCTTCATTGGACAAATGAAGCAAGTCATTTTCATAAATTCATGCCCCACGTTGCGAACATGGATAGCTTTCAAAAGTGTAGTCATTTTTTAGCAACCCTCCTTGAAAGAAGTTGAACTTGGATTGTCCCGATGATTGACTTTTGATTATACTACTTTTGTTTACTGAATCACTACATTGATTTCTTGAAGTTCTAGATAATTTTTTTAACATTTATTCTTCAAATCTCTTGTTGTGTTCCTCCAAAGACTTCACCATATTGTTTTCCATCATGCTTGTTCTTTGATCAATGTAAATTCTTAAAGACTGGTCAAGGATTATTGGCTCTGATACCACTTGTTAATGATCTTACTTAACAAACAAAAGTTTTAAAGAAAAATCAAGGGAGAAGTAAAAGAAATTGAGAGAGATAAAGCTAACAATTTATACTACTAAAAATTGGCATGAGTCTGGCTTACTACTATACCCATTGACCATGAGCTTGGTAGAGTACTAAGCATAAAGAGCTTGTTGATATTATTATAGGCTTTATATTGGGCTATAAGACTCTGTTTACATATTTTTATGACTTTAAACATAAAATATCAATGTTAAGAATATTCATATCTATTCTCCCATTAATATTAATGCTAGGGATATCCTATCTCACATTAATATTGTGTAAGAATATTTATCCCTCGTTAATTTTATCAAGAGAAAATGACTCTTCAGCCCCTCAACTCCAGCAAAACGACAAGGTTTAGGGGCTATAAATACCTTCTAAACTACCCAGACAAAGGGTTCACAATCTCTATTCTCAACAAAAATATCTTCTTAATTGCAAAGCATTTGTCTCATTAAAACTAAGATCAAACACTATTGTTCTTAAGAATAAATGCTCATTCTCTTATTTATTGTAATAATTTGCTTAAAGGTTACATACTTTATCATATGAAGGTCTTCAAATCCCAACAAAAGGGATTATTTTGCAGGTTATAGGCTTTTTACAACAAGTTATAAGTCTCACAAACCATGAAGAATAGACTATCTTGTTAGAACCTGTGATTAACCTATAATCCAACCGTTAAAAAGTTTGTAACATCATAAAAAAATGCATGTGCAAAGTTGCTACTATAAATTTTATCTTTATGCGTTTAAATTAAAGCTTTCTTTAGTCTACCATTACTGATTCTTTGTCTTCCATTTTGGTTTCTTCATTGGAAGTTTCCATAACAAGTATATGATGGAAAGTCCCACAAATTAGCCTCTATGTTTGTGGGATTTAGATAATTTATTTTTAATTCTACTTGTTCTAGATGATAATATATTGTTATCTTAATATATTTTTTTAAAAAAAAATTAAATTTTTTTAGTTAAATTATATTTTTACTGGTTATCTAGGTTGTCCTTAGACTTGTCAAATTAATCAGGTCATATCAGATCGACTTTCACATGTTTTAATTTTTTTCCTACTAGTACAATACTACTCCAAAACAGCCTCCAAAACTAAAATATATCATTTCAATTAAAAAAAAAAAAACAGAATGCCAACCATAACATATTTGTAGCATTCCTTCTAAACTTCCATCTTACACCTCACTGGGTCCACCTCGTGCATCATTTTTTTTTTACAATTGGTACCGTTGAAAAGATATCGATAAAATGAATCTAACAAAACCAAGAAAGGTCACCAACGATGGTTGGAATGAGTCACACGAGCAGCCCAAAGACAAGTGAGTTTCGATATGCTTTCGAGATTTTTTTTTTCTTCTTCTCTCTTCTTTCTCCTCTTTCTTTATTAAATCTTATTTGTTATCATCAGTTTCGTATAATTCCAAGTTTTTTTTATTTTTCTTTTATACCTCTCTCCTGTCTCCTCTCTCCTTATTAAATCTTATGTCTCAAATTTTACAACCTGAAATTGTCGGAATTACAATTGCTAACTCGCAATCATCTATGACTTTTTAAAATATATTGATTTTTTAAATATTTTTTGCCCTAAAAGAACTCATCTTTTATAAGCAAAGAAATAAATTGCCATAACGTCATGTGTTTCCTTATTTCAGCATCGGGCGTTGCCTTGGCCGGTGAAAGTCGTACTTTTAACAGAACATGATTCTATGTTATGGTTCGGCTCCGTGGTTGGGAAACGTTTAAGACGGAAGAAATGAAAAGCAGATAGAATATATCAGTGGAAGGGAATATTCCTCAACAGAGTTGCCATAGCACTGCTACTTTGCACTGTTATGTAAAAGTATCTTTTAAATAGTTTTTTTTTTGGAATCTTCTTTGAAATAGTTGATGGCTGTAGTGAAAACATATGAACTTTTCCGGGCTTTTTTTTTATGTATTTTCTGAAAGGTTATTTTTTAAAATATTTTTTATTTAAAAATACATTAATTTTTTTTAATTTATTTTTAATATCAGCACAATAAAACAATTTAAAAACATAAAAAAAATTTAAAACTTAAAATATAATTAAACCGCAATATTAAACACCATTATATCTCTTATACTCATGTTGAGCAGTGCAGTGAACCGTAGAAAATATAAAGTGATTCGTGACCTTCTAGGAGGGTCATTAGTCTTAGACTTAGTCATTTTAAATCATGTTGTGAGATTTTGGGTCATTTCTATGCTCACACATTTTAATTTGTGGTTACATGCGATCCCTTAATCCGTTTTGTATATCTGAAGAACAAGGTTTATTGGAAGGGACCATGTGTGGGAATTAACTCAAAGTGCGAGGGTTGTTAAGCCCAAAATTAAAAGTATAGGGGCTAAAATGAATAAATATAATTAAGCCCCTTGTAGGATGAGGGTGGGCGTGGTTCTCCGCCTCTCATATTCTTATTATAGACTTCATAATAGAAAATGTAGTAGCAAGTTGTACCTTGTAGGCTGAGGGTGGGCGTGGTTCTCCGGCAAATAAGGCTTTGCTATGCCGGAGCAAGGCAAAGTTTCCAATTTTTCTCCATCACATTATTTTATTTATTTTGCAGCATCACTGAGATGGGATCTCAATATTATATCACAAATATGCAATAATTTAAGATGAGAGTTCGAACTCAAAAGGTAGAATAAAGCAAAGGGCCCAGCTTTTTATCGATTTTGTATTTTAAAAATTTTAATTTTTTTAATTTTAAATTAATTTATTTTAATATTTTGATATTATTTTAATGTGTTGATATTAAAAATTATTTTAATATATTTTTAAATAAAAAATATTTTAAAAAATAACCCCCTGAAAACAGCCTTAAAATAAAAAATGAGTAACTGGTCATGAAACTTCTGGGACTGCTGCGGGCCCCAGTGGAAAGATGAGATTAGATGTTTCGTCTTCATTTTTTACATTATCACATTAATTAAGATAATATAAAAAATTTAATTTAAAATTAAAAAATTAAAAAAAAAAAAAAAAAAAAAACAGGCTTACGCTGCACTCCCAAAGAAATATAAAAGTCGAGCTTTGATTAGAGACCAAGTTACTAAGTGAACTTTAAATTTTTGAATAAAATGAATAATGCTTTAATGTGCCCCACCACCCTACCCTACCCTACCCTACCCTACCCTACCCCTCTTTTTTGTCCTTGGGTGTTCATGCTCCGTGTTGAGAAAAGGATTCCTAGTGGTAGGATACCTAATGTTCGTATCTTTTGGTAATTTCCCCTGTCCCCAACCACAAATACTTGACTTTTTGTGTTTCGTAAATGTCAACAATTACTTGAACTCCACTTAACAAAAAAAAAAACCTAATCACTTAATTATCTCTTAACTACTCTTAAATTCTAAAAAAATAATTTATTCTTAAGGTTATAGAATCTTAACAATACTAGAATTCCTGGGGACTCTAAATTTAAATAGATCTAAATCCTAACTGACGTTGAATTTTAATAGCAAACTTGTTTAGTTTTTAAAAAATATCTTAAACTACAACATCCAACGCAATCTAAAGTAAACACTAGTGGAAACGTTTCGAATGAAGATCAAATGGTAAGAGAAGAGTACTGCACCCTTGTACAAGTCTAGGACTGTAAGAAGTTAAGCAGAGGAGAGAAATTGTGAGGAAAATACGTGTCCAGATCTGGGTTGATCCGAAACTTGTAAAGGAAGGAAATCAAGATCCAACGGATAAGAGAAGGCTACTACAAACAGCTGCGTGGGACTGGGAGGGTTCTCACGAGTATCAAAAGGGTGTTCGGCTCGGCAGCTCAAGACTCGGAGCCAAGGCCCCAGGAAGGAACATCATGGAATGTGAAACACAAGAAACTCACACCTCTCTCTCTCTCTAAGTTGAAAGCAGCAACACTCTGTCCCTTTCCCTACCACTCATTTTTTTTGGATTTTGTTTTTTTCCAGAACACTATTTTATTATATATTTCTTTACTCTTATCACAAGGCCACAAGCCTAAAAAGGAAGGAAGAGAGACTTGGAAAGGGCGAGTCTTTTACTCCTCATAGCAGTCTCCTTTCCATTTCTCACCTCTCCTTTTCTTAACACTGCACTTCCAAAGTTGAATACATTATCCACTTTCCATGTTACTTTCAATAATTCCTATAATCACACCCCTCTCCCCCAAGTCACTCTCATCCGTTCTCTTGTCCTCCTGCTTCTATGCCTTAGCAGATAGTATAAGCTAAACTCTTTCTTTCTCTTTTAATTAACACTATTGATGCTACTTTTGCTAGAGATTTGTTGGCTGTGATCAAGTCAACAGGAACAGAAGTCGTCTTTCCTGTTCTTCTCTACCGTTGCTAATCTCTTTGTTTCCTTATTTCCACGCTGCTTTAGATTCTGAAGTTTGGCTTCTTTATACTTCAACCAGCAGTTCTTTCCTTTCCCGCCTCATTTTAAAGATTTCTGCATCCTGGGGGTTACCAAGGCTGGATTTCCCCTCTTCTATGCTTGATGGCCTGGTTTTTCTTCAGGTACCAACCTCTAAATTTCAACTCTTTTTTCTCTTGAGCCGATCATTTTATGCCTTAATTTTTTATTCAGTAATAGTATAATTTGCATAGCTTAAGAGTGTGTGTCTCTCTCTATCTCTCTCTGTTGCTTGCGATGATGATAATTTTTTGTGAAAGAAGGTACACCCTACAATAGTAACTTGTAAACAGTAAAAGTTCCAGTGACACATGTGGAATAAAGGGGTGGTGGCAGCTTTTGCCAAGAAAAGAAATTGTCTGTTTAAATTAGAGAAAGTTTTTGGCATGCTCCTCTCCCGCAATAATTGTCCCAGTTAGATGCAATCATTCTGGCCTGTAATCAGCTTGTTTAACGGGCTAACCCATTCAAACAAGGTATTTCTGTTCATTAACGAACTTAAGTTTACTTCTGTTGTTTGAAAGCAAAAATGATGTGGGAAATTGTTTTTTCATGAAAACAAATATGTTCAAGGCCTTTTGTGGCTGGGATGAGAGGGCTGACTCCCATGATGTGACAGGTATCCAGTCTTTGAATAGCATCGAAGTGTGCACTTTATTATTAAAGTGCAACGATTGTCGTGGCCCATTTTACTCATTTTCCTACCTTCAGATACTATTGCTCTATCCTATTAACTGCATTTATATGTGGATATTTTGTCATGTAACTTGGATAAAGAGGTGTAAGCTATCGCTTTATCTACAAGCAAAACACCAACTAATTCTTTGTCCGGGTATATTAAGTTCAAAGACAAAATGCTTGACAGTTCTTGCTTTCTTTGATCTTTATTCTGGTAATTATTTGCTGTTCTTGCAGACTGTGCAATGATTGACTTGGTGGATCACTTGGAGAAGCATTTAATGGTAGTGTGGGAAAGAGAGAAATAGATTTGCAAAACAAGAATGCTCTGTGTTTAAGACTCCTTGGGAATTAGCTGAATTGGAATAACAAAGCAGTCCTCAGTTCACTCAAATTACTGTACCTAGCAGTTTAAGAGTACCTCGGGCAACAGGGTATTGTTCAGTAGACTTGAAGCTTGGGCAATTCTGGTGATTTCAGGGACAAGTGTAAGGATCCTAGGGACTCTTTAATGGAATCAGCTTCTTCTGGATCTTTGAAGAGAGCCAGGACACTTAAAAATGCAACCCGAGTCCCCTCATGCTTGGTTGATGGATGCACTTCAGACCTTACCAAATGTAGGGATTACCACAGGCGGCATAAAGTATGTGAGCTCCACTCCAAGTCTCGTCAGGTTTTTATTAAAGGTCAGGAACAACGGTTTTGCCAGCAGTGCAGCAGGTAAGGACTGACATACTTGTGAATGTAGAGAGTTGTTTGAATTCTAGCTACTTCACCTTTTTGCTTTTTGCTAATTAGAATTGATTTTTAATTGAACAAAATGGAGTGCAGCATCCTTTTTGTCGAAGTTGCTGTATGCTCACAGCTGTGGAATTGTTTAAATTCTCTGTGCATGTTCTCCTTGCACTTTGTTTTTGATTTGTTTCCAGCTCTTGGTTGTTGAGTCTGACTCTCTTGTTAAATCCATAAACTTACATGACTATATATTAGCTTTGGAACAACACTATCATGGGGTTTAACGCACATTCTTATCTTCAACAAGTGAGACTCTATTGATTGCCCATCATTCTTTGCATTACACAAGGTTCATTTATAAATTCAGAATATCGGCTCCCTATTTTCCTTCTAATAAAGTTTTGGCTTACAAAATGTTTGGGTACTATAAGATCAAACAACCAGTTTGCTTTGCTATGATTGTCTAAGCCGATCCAATGAATGCCACTCTGCTGTTATGAAGAGGTCTAAATGGAACGTAAGTTGTGGAAGAAAACAGATTGGTCGAGAAAGGTGTAGTTGATCCAAGCTAATTGATTGGGAAAATGTTTGCGATACGATATAGTAAAAATGAGGGAAAAGATCTAAGATTTTCCCTATTTTGGATGACTTTGCAAAATGCTGTCGATAGTGTATGGCAGCTTAATAACCCATACAGTTCTAGGCTTCTAGCTGTATTTTTCATACCCGCTTCCTTTCCCCCCGAGGTTGGGGATAGCGCCTATGGCCTTTTAGGCATGTAGCAGATCAATCACGCATTCTGGAAAGAAAATTTTTTGGCCACAATTCTCTTTAGCTGGTGCGAAATATTACTGCTACTAAATGCCCCTTCAAATAGGTTCCATTCGTTGGGCGAGTTTGATGAGGGAAAGCGAAGCTGCAGAAAACGTCTTGACGGACATAATCGGCGGCGAAGAAAGTCCCAGCCAGAATCACTTTCAGTAAATTCTGGAAGGATATTTTCCAACCAAGGTTCGAATTCTAACTTCAATAAAATTGTGTTTTGGAGAGTTGTCTCTTTCCCACCATTCAGTTTGTCTTCTTGCATCAAAGGAGTTCAAAAGGACACCACAACTTTGAATATTGTTGAATCATATATATTTACTTTATTGTAGGTACTAGATATCTACATTTTGGTAGCTCTCAAATATTTTCAACCAGTGTTATGAACGCTGTTTGGACTGGAGCTGCAAAAGCTGAGAGTGATCCAATGCTGAATACTAGTCAATCCTCGATGAACTTCGGTGGCAGAAAAAATCTTTTTCCTGGCTCCTTGTCTTCCAACTATAAAGAAGGAAAGCAGTTCTCTTTCTTACAGGGCACCAGTTCCACAATTCCTGGAGATTCTGTCCATCTAGATGCCAATTCAACGTTAGGAAACAGTGGCAACAGCCAGAAAATGTTCTCTGATGGGCTAAACCGAGTCATAGACTCCAACCGTGCTCTCTCTCTTCTGTCATCTCCACCATCTGAGACTCGGGAGATTGGTTTGAGCGACATGATGCAGCCAGACCTGAACTCTCCTGCTCAGTCCTTGATCCCAAGCTTGAACTATAATGCCCTTGGAATGGAAAGTGAACCAGCAGGATCTGTTTTGGTATCTGATGGCAGCAGTGGCAATGCCAACCTCAATGGTCAGCATATGTTTCAGATCGAACCTGATGGGTCATCTGCAAATGGATCTCACCAGACACTTTCCTTCTCGTGGGAGTAGTACATGCCATTTCTAGTTCTAATCTCCCCCTCTTGATCTAAATCTGATCAATGAAAGAGTTTATTGCCCTTTAATTCTGAAACTTTTAAGATGTTCCATTTTGTTTGCATCACCACTCCAAACTCTGGTGATTTTTAAGATTCTACAATATTGTAATATGTACGCATGAAATGTTCTCTTCATAGGAATTAAATCTATGTACCTCCCAAAAAACAAAAAAGCATGACAATGGAGCTATCCTAGTGTCATTCTTGAAGAGCTCATTACAGGATGAAATTGTTGCCATGCTTTTATCAGGTGCTGGGTGTGTATCTCATGTATAGAATGTGATACCCAAGGAAAGATTCCGAAGTTATAGAGACCTCCAGATGCTTAATAAAAAAGAAAAAACGAAGGATAAAAAGGATGGGATAGAAATGCTGTGACTCTTTATTTTGCCAAAGGATGCTTTGTAATTCAACTTTGCCTCGTGAATCATCCCCAACTGTCCAGGGAAACTTTAATTCATTAGGCATTAATTATAATCCTATCAACATCTCGAATGGCAAAAAACAATTTGTTGTGTTTTTCTTTTAGCTCTTCCCTTTAATATACTCTTTCATAAAAAAATAAATAAAAAATATTTTTTTAATTTTTTTTTAAATTTATTAAAAGATTGAAGACAGATAAAAAAATTGAAGGAAAATGAGATTTGAAAGAAATTTAATTTCACTTTTTTTTTTAAGTTTCAAAAGGTTTTTTTTTTTTAAAGAATAAAACATTTTTTTCAAGGTTAATTTTTTATTTGACTGAAAAATATTCTCAAAAACTAACTTTTTTTAAGGTTATCAAATATTGAAAAGTAAAAAAAGTGGTTTTTTAGAAAAGTGTTTTTTTTTTTAAGAAACGGGGATTTAATGTTTAATTTGACTACCAAAAGTTGTTTTACTGTGTTATTAAAGTTCAGAGTTTTAGAAAATTCAAAATTTACAAAGAACTTAAGAAGTTAATTTTCTTTTAGCAAAATTAACATGAATATGGGAGTTTTCATACAGGAGAAACTTATTCCTAATGTCTGAAAATTGGTATGAGAATATTGTTGAAATTAAAAGAAAAAAGAAATCCAGAGGTTCCAGATTGTTATAAATGATATTGGAGCCGACCCTCCTGGCCCGACATTTCGTACAGAACAAGAACCTTAATAGGGAGTTGTCAATTGGGTCAACCTTTGAAGCTATTACCTTACTTCTATGGACCAATTAACAGTACAGCATTCATCCAATCCATTTCCGTTTTAATTCCTTCGTCCACTCACAGGAAGAACAAAAGCAAATCTCTTTGATTAAATTAATGTTTGTAATTGTGAAAAGGTTATTTTTTAAAATATTTTTTTATTTTTTAAAAATTATTTTTAACATTAACGAAAATAATCAGCAGCACGATGGAAAGAAAAGACCAGTCCCTCTGACAGAGATGTTGAATATCGAAAAATGATACTGAAGGAGGGATGGGTCCTTAGAACACCAGAGGAAATAGTGCGAGCTGCCTCGAGGGAATCCGACTCCTTCACAACTTGCTGATAACCAAAGTCTCAAGCAAGTATAAGCCCTTCCCTTGTATGATAGCTTCTAACTCAGCCACCATGATAGATGTGCCCAATATAACCTGGAAATCCCAAACAGGCAACAGCCATCTGCCAACTTCAGCCACGATAAAATAAGTGTAATTTTTTATTTGACAATTAGATCAGACTCGGTTTTGTAGGATATTCTACCGTACCAATTCTAAAATTAATTTATAGTAAAAATACACACATTATATCAAATTGTACATCAATTACTATGATTTATTTTAGCATGGGGGACCTTGGCGACTTCTTTTTCTTGAACAAGCAACGGCAATGATTTCCTCGCTTGTGAAATCCTTCAACGAAAGAACCTTAAAAAACAGCATGGAAAACAGGTAGATATGATGCGATGGTTCTTGAATCATCAAGAAGAAAAGGCTTGCAGTTGCAGAGACAAGGGCGGTCTCCTTTCGGTTAAGCGAGTAACCGTGGATCCACAAAAGGTTTGCCATGTATCTGAGTCCTTGGGTTGGCACTTTGCAAGTCAAAAGACATCAGAGAGAAATTCGTTTTTCATGCCCAAACACAAATCTGATAGTATCGTTGATTCACGTTCATATATCTTTTGGACCGTCCAAGGATGGTTTATGCTCCATCGTAGCGTGTAATAATGTCCATAACTTTTGGAGCTTTTTATAATTTGGAGGTCAGTAATGGGGTCAAAAGTGTTTTTTAAAAGGTCCTACTTGCCCCCAATCACATGAGAATGTCTTATTTACTCTATTTTCTTTCATAAGCTCTATATCTTTTAGCTATATAAACAAATACATTCACAGTCTGGGAACATGCCGTCGAAACCAGGTTTTTAAAAAATTTAAAAATTATTTTTATTTATTTTTTCAGATTATTTTGAAGTGCCGATATCAAAAATAATTTTTTAAAAATAAAAAAATATTATTTTAATATATTTCAAAATAATTTTTTTTTTAACCGATACTATATTTTTAAATATCTTTTTTTTTTATCATGGATAATAAATTAAAAAAAAGATGAAGAAAGGGAACCGTATCTTCTTAATAGTTATGTGCCTTGGTAGGGAAGTATCAACACTATGTTATCCATCATCCATATCTCAGGAAAACAGTTCAAATTAAAGCATCTCAAATTTATCCATTCAAAATCTTGGATCGTAAGGGGCGGTGGGCGAACAGTATGTTTCATGTTTATCGAAACCACTCTTTTCCAATTCACACCGAGGCCCTTGGATTACATTAATTTGCTCCAATTATCGGTATTTCGGTCATTTAATACCCAATCAAGGGGCACCAAATCATCATAAGAAGGAACAATTATCCTATCTACATATATTGGAGATATTGGAGGGGTACATTTGAAGTTTTAAATGGCTAGATTCGGACGCCCCTTGCTCCATCTGTATATATAGCTCAAATGCGTCTTCGGAATGGACATAGGCAAAAGAATTATAATCTTAAGTGCTACCATATCCAGCCACACAATTCCTCCTAGCTTTCACTAGCTTAAGAAAAGACAAAAAAAATGGAAGCAAAACACCGGGGATCAATTCGTGGGTTTGTGAGAGGTAAGCTGGTCAAGTCTTTGTTTCGAGTCACCAAGCCTTCGAAGCCAGTGCAATCTGGTAGCAAGGTCAGTCCTAGCACGTGTACCCTAAATGGTACTCACGTAGATTTTCCGACTCGCCAGAGTTATTACGCAAATCCTCCATCCTTCCAAAAGGTTTCCACGACCAAGTTGAGAAGTTTTCCAGACTCTGGTGGTGACGAAAATGTAGACATGAAAGCTGCAACCTACATTTCGTATGTTCGAGAGCGATTCGAGCTTGAAAGAGCTGATTTCGAGGCATTGTAAGGTGTAAGCATGAATTACTCCCTGTGATCACTCACTTAGAGTTAGAGATTGATCAACTTGTTTTGTTTTTTTTTTTTTTCACAAAAAGATAAAAGATACTTATATGGAAATAAATTAATAATTAAATTATGTATCTTACATCCTTCCTTGTATCTATATATGAATCTTATTATGGATAATTTTATATATCTGTAAATTTGCAGTCCTCGATATAGATCGACACTAGAAATATATTTAATTACATAAGAAGAAGAAGGTAAGCTAGCCCCTTCTCATGTCAGAGATTAACACAGTCAGTACTTGTATATATTATTTAAACCAACTGTATGTTTTAAATTTTTAAATTTAGATAGTGTAGTGTAGTGATAAGGGGAAAAATGTATTGCTCATATAATTAGATTAAGATTTACTCATAATAAAACAAGAAAGTACAAAATCATGATCAGTTATGTTATCTTTAACATGAAATCCTATTACTAAGTTGAAAATAATTGATAGAATAAGCTTGGAAAAAATCAATTGTTTGAAGTTTAACATCATTTTTGGAATGGATTCGGATATTTGAGTACCACACGTACGATAGCCATAGCGATTAGATTGGTTAATTCATCTAGAAGCATCTGATATATTAAAATACACTTCCTGCATTCAACCAGGGACGGAACATTTTAACTGGAGTGCCATCATAAAAACTCTAGGGTTGGAGAGGGTAAATGCATAACTGTTGTGAAAGTTTTAAAAATTTGTAAAATTCCCACCATGCTCAGAATTATAACATAATATTATCTTAGTATATTATTTGAATAAGCTAACAACACGGGAAAACTTATCATATCCAGACATAATAAGAATTGACAGACTAAGAACTCTTTGTTTTTTTTTTTTTATTATTAACGTGAGTGTTCGGGCCAGCTTGCGTATACATCGACTAATTCCACGGGCCATGAAGTTAACGACCATGTAAGCCTCCAGTGACCCTAAAAAAACTCGAATTCGTGACCATTGGAGAGCAAACTCAAGGCCTGACCAGTTGAGTTACCCCTCAGGGTTGATTGAGAGCTCTTTTTTTATTTATTTATTATTAACGTGGGTGTCCAGGCCAACTTGCGTGCACCTCGACTAATCCAACGGGTCCTGAAGTTAATGACTATGTAAGCCTCTAGTGGCTCTGAGAGGACTTGAACTCGTGATCATTGGAGAGCAAATCCAAAGCCTGACTAGTTGAGTACCCCTCAGGGTTACTAAGAGCTCTTTATTATTATTATTATTAACGTGAGTGTTCGGGTCAGCTTACGCGTACCTCGACTAATCCCACGGGCCCTGAAGTTAACGACCATGTAAGCTTCTAGTGGTTATCATATTAGCAACCACATGGCTCGAACCTGACTAAGAGCTATTTTTTTTTATTAACGTGGGTGTCCGGGCTAGCTTGCGCGTACCTCGACTAATCTCACGGGCCCTGAAGTTAACGACTATGTAAACCTCCAGTGGCCATCATATTAGCAACCACAAGGTTCGAACTTGAGACCACAGGGGGAGCAAACCCCTTGGTCCCAAGCTCTTACCACAAGGCCACCTACTTTTATGGGTGGTGGTGCATAATTGTTCTTAATTGGTGGAGTGATTTGTCTGATCAATTCGTTAACAAACAAGACCTTAATTTTCTAACTAGCTATGTGGGAGGTAACCCTCCGCAGCCAGCTTTTTAGATGGATTATGAAGCTATTGATCCCATGACACAGCTCAACAAAATATATAGTTATATCATTCTATCCTTATATATAGTTATATCATTCTATCCTTCTAAAGTTTGAGAATAGATGGAGTGCGTTGCAAAATTGGGATATAGAACATATTCACATATAAATAAGCCACCCAATTATATGTGCTTAGACCCAGAACCTCTTATCAGAAGATACCACAGAAAATTATTGTTGTTGTTAAACTTGATCGGTAGTGGGTTTGCTGAAGTGGTGCAATTTGATCTCATGAAAGGGAAAAAAGAGATCCAGTTCCGTTGACATGGAGAAACTTCATAGATATATAGGGGGATCTTTGGGGTTGGCGCAATTCTACTTCGCCGGTTGTGACCTGTGATGTAAAGTGTAAACCCACCAAGTAAGCATGGGCCAGAATGTATGTAGATTATATATTCCACTGTGCTCCATTTAAGCTTCTCAAGGGCCAAGCCCAAATGATATGCAAATTCTTCTTCTTCTTCTTCTTTTCTCTGGCAGACGTCTACTGGGTTCTCTGTTATTTTTAGCTTTCTTCCTCGACGATGTTGCTTGGCATACTGTGATTCTCTTCCTCCAATTTTTTAGCATGATTCTTTCATGGCTTATTAAATTTTTTTTACTTAAGGTTATCAGCCCAGATAGGGAATTATGTAATCTCAGGGTACTGATCCATTTTAAAAATAAAATAACATCATTAATTGGCATTATATATATATATATATATATATAATGAGTGTCATTTTTTTTATTTCAATAGTATCCACATAAAATCCCACCAAGAATTCTAAGCGTGAAGTCCACAAGAGGATCCATCAATCCAAACACTCATAAATAAGATATCACACTGCTTCCAATGAAGTGTTTTTTTTTTCAACTTGGATAAAATTATTTCTTTGTATTTGTTTTACAAACTATTCCAACACCAATTTCACTATTTACTAATCATTGATAAAAAAAAAAAAATCGGGTATTTCTATTTGAGTGGATAATCAACCACAACAGTGTATTAATTTATAAGTCATTTAAATAAATAGAATTGTAATTAGCCATTGATTTTTTTATAGATTGTTTGGAATTCCGTGAATTTAATTCAATTCATATTATTAAATTAATTATTTTATTTTGAATAATTTTTGGAGTATTAATTTGAATTTTAAATAAGATTCAATTCATAAATGTGCAAAAGCAAATAACTTTGGGGACTCTAATTTACTAACATAATTTCTCTTAAAATTAACATTAAAAATAATATTTTAAAAATATCCACTTTTTTTTTCCTCCTAAAACCCTAGAATAAATAAATCTGTCTCCGTAAAAAAAAAAAAAAAAACCCTCCTTATTTCTTCGTGTTTTTTTACAAATTAACTATTCCAACACCAAAATTACTATTTACTAATCATTGATGAAAATTTCGGATTTTTATATTTGAGTAGATAATCAACCACAGTTCACAGGATAAGGATTAATGGTTTACAAGTCTTTTTAAGTAAAATAGAACTGGACGCAGCTGGTTACTTTAAGTACGTAGTTGTTTAGGTCTCGCTGGAAGCTTATCTATCTCATGACAGCAAAAACCAAAAACAACATTGCAGGTTCGTCCTTTGCTTTTGAGTTTAGGAACTGATAAATATTTAAAGAATATCTGTGCTTTTGCTAGCGAGGACAATACTTGTGGAACATCTTTTAGCTTGCAATTTAAATCGATAAAGTTGGCGATTGCTATTTGATTTCACGGGTGGAAGAACACGGCAATAAATGGAACTCTTTATTGTGATTCTTTTACATCTAAAAGATATGCACGTCGCTGTTCTTGCTCTGCTTCTACCATGTGCGCAGTACGGCGTCGGCTAGTGGCCTGAAGATAAATGTAAAGTCGGCAAGCTAATATTATTGGTGTAAAAGGTGAGCCCTAAATTACGGTATCACCATCCTTCAGCATGCATTGATTGAGTAAATTATAATTCAATCCTTGTATTTTTGGGATTTTATAAGTTAGTGTCTCTAACTTTAAACATTACACATTGATCCTTTAACCAAAGTAGACTCTTTTTAAAAGTACAAATCACACTTTTGATTTATATTAGTTGGGAATATAGAACTCCATTAGCGACAAATACAAAATTAAACGGAGTCGTAAACCTCTTAAAATGGACCCAACAAACCTATAAAAACAAAAAAAAACACTCAAGAAGCATGAGTTTGAACAAGGAGCTTAAGTTAGCTCAAAGAAAACATCTAAAGATCATGGGCTTGGACGAGAAGCCTGAGCCCAGCTCCTAAAGATAAGGGCTTGGGCAAGATCTTGAGCCCATGCACCACGCATGGGCATATGCTCAGCTTGCTAGGCGTGACACACTCAGCTGGCGCTGAGCGCACACCCACCACCTGGCTGGGAGTGTTGCTCAACACACAAGGTGCTGGGTATGCACCCTAGCACTTCATTGGGCTCAGGCATGCCCCCAAGCTCAACACACTCAAGTGCAAGCATGCACTTCGAACTCAACATGTTTGGGTTTAGGGTTGCCCGAACCTATTTTTCATCTTTAATGGGCTCGAACACCTTATTCTAGCCTAGTGCTCCCTTGAGAATTTTTTTAGAATCCCATGTGAGTCATCCCATGTGAGTCCCTCAATATTTCTCACTAATCCTATATGTATTATTTTAATTATAATACAACTCAATATATCACAAGAATAAAGTCTATTTGTAAGGATCTAATTAAAAATAAATACAATTTAATAATTTAAATATAATGAGATATAAATTCCAGCGACCAAATAGAATGAAAACAATGTTCATAGACGTAAAGTGTTTATCACATGCCTTGTAGTCTATTTGTTAAATTCTCTCATGTGCCAGTAAATGAGTTGCCAGCATGAGTAGAATTCCAAGCAATTATCAAGAACTTTTGTAACTATCGTTGCCGCATGTCTTTTATAAGCCATTTCCTAATTTTAAAATATAAATTTTTTTACTTAGCTCAACTAATGAATTTTAGATTTGTTTTTTTAATAATTATGAATTTAAGTACTTTTAAAATCACTAAAGATATATGTAATTATTAACTTTAAAACCTATAAAATTAATCGATATATATAAAAATAAAATCAAACACCCACATTAATTAAAAAAAATAAAAAAAATTCTAAAGACATCGAAACGGTGCGCACGGTGCTCCAAGACAAAAGACATGGAAGACAACTAGGCAAAGAAAACTTGTTGAGTGTTTCAAGGAATAAGACTTTGGCTAATGTATCAGAGAACCAACCCCTGTAGATCGATTAAAGATGTTTACAAAATAGGCTTACGGTCCACGTGCCATTATTGCTGACGTTGATAGTGTTTACCTTAAAATAGAAAGAAATCTGACATCGCTAAAGTACTAGCCTCCTAGGGTGGCCCTCTTCATCGTCTCCGGCCATCGGATTTCCACTGCATCTTCATGGTCCCCCACCAACCATTTCATTATTTTCACTAACCAAGTTATCTCTAATTAGTAAATCACATACAATCAAGTTAAGGTTAAACTTGGATTCAAGGAGTGACTCAGTTTTCCTCATCTATTGCTAATTTTGGTATCTTGCAGAGCTTGGACTAGAACCCGTTCCAAGCTTTGCAGAATTAAGAGATAATTCATGGGTGTAATCAACCATTTAATCTTCCTATTTCATGTAACTTGAACATTTAGATTCTTTGTTTCACCAAATCGGCAAGTACTTGAACGCAAAGTCAAATTAGCCGAGGAAACCACCCCGAAATTCTCTGCTTTTAACCCCTTGAATATCAAGCAAACAGTCTATCAGCATCAATTGATACGTACCGCGTTTGATTTCACAAGGAAAAGCACTGCAATAAGTTTGGCTAGGGGAGATGGGTAATGGTAAAAAACATATATATTAAATTAACATGAATGTATAGATCAGCTTATTCACACATATCAATTAATTCTATATATAAACTCTAAAATTAATGATATATAAACTTTTAATAACCTTTTAAAAAAACTCAAACATATACCATTAAAAAATAAATTTAAAATCTAATCAGTGACGCTCCCACATTCACGGTAAAAATATATTGACTACAGCTTGTTGATGCATGGGGCTCCATTTTGTATCTGTACGACCACCTCATCTGTCAAGTGGCCCGCCACCCACCGTGATCATAAATAAAGGAGCTGCAAGTAAAGATTGCACATGGTTGATCAGTAGTCGCAATCAAATTAATAGGGAAGTAGCTTCACTCATTGCCATGTACGTAAATTAAATCCTTCTGTTGTCTACGCTTACAAGTGTGCTAATTCTTCCGTCCTTGCCTGTCTGAAAACATAATACATTGTCCCAATTTCTCCGTCTGTCCATGCATGATAGCTGGTAGGAAGCTTACCGAATATTATAAACCATGAAACAAAGCAAAAGATTGGAAATTAAACCGAAACTATGGAACTCAAAAAAAAGAAAAAAAAAGACAAAACTAATCAGTTACTAGTCCGTGTCAGGCTAACTTGGAAGCTTTAATTAAGATATTGGAAATTAAACAGTAACTATGGAACCCCAAGAAACTAAAAATAAAGCTTTAATTAATTTGTATTATTTATCAAGAACCTGCATTCTATAGCTAGCACCAGAAGAAGCAAGTTAATTAGCCATGCCTTTGCACATTAGGATCGGTGAATTGGACTGGATAAAGCCACAGTTGTTCTTACAAATACAGGCCTGCGTGTGTGATAAATATCATATCATGCATGTATTAATTGTTTTTGGTTCAAAGGCTAGTTTGTGAAAGGTAAGTTATGTTGTTGTTAATAATAATAATAATAATAATATCAAATTAAATCTTTGCTCCTCATTTTGAGACCAATCAAAAGAGTACTCCTGTCCAAATTGATACAATTTAATAGTTATGTATTTAATAATTTTGCTATATGAAGTAAGGTTTAGTTTTATTTTATTTAGTTGTTTGGTAATGTTGGAGAATAATATAAATTATATTTTGGAACTTCACATAACAGCTTAAGCTATTGGGTTGAGATGGTTCTTTAAAATTAAACACAAGGTAATGTGAGTCTGTGCAAGTTTCAAGCCCAAAAGACTTTTACTCGAGGAGGTGTATTGGAAAATAATATAAATTATATCTTGGAACCTCACCTAAAAATTTAAGCTATTAGGTTGAGATGTTTCTTTAACGTAATGAGGAAAAATAATTCAAAACCCAATAAAATTTAATGATAAACAAAAAAAAGAAAGTGGGTTCTCATGACTTTTAATTTCCAATAATGTTGAAGATGTAAATTTAATCTCTATCCTTCCTCTAACTGTTTTATAGTTTCAACTCTTAAGTGATTCATAAATATGAATTTGACCCAATTTCTCTTAGGAAATGTTAGGTTTGTGTTTAATGCACATATTCTTCTGGTTAATTTTTCTTCCTCTTCCTCTTCCTTTTTGGCCTTCAGGCACTACTAACTAAACGGTTGGAGGTTTTGGCTATTTGATATTTATTTTGGTTTTTTTCTTCATACGCAGTTGTATATTTACATACTCGGGAAAAAAATAAAGAAATATTGTACAATACCATTCATCATAGCATTTATATACCCAGCCCTGTTGCTTCCACTTCTTTAATATTCTTTTGATTTACCGACCCTCTATCTTTAATTTCTTAGAAGGAAATAATAGTGGACCACCCGATTCTAGCATTTCCATAGTTACAATATGGAAGCATTTCACTGGCATGCATGTTACTTTGATAAATTCTCGAGATAAAATGAAAATGCTCACCATTAATTAGCTTTATATATATATATATATATATATAGAATTGAATGTTAAATTGCAGTCTGGAACTTATTTACTACAGTCAAGCTATGATGTGTTCCCAAATCTAAGCTAGGAATAGGAGGTTTACGTACATTCTTTATTTGAAAGCTTAGCAAAGATGAAGGAACCCCGAAGATACTTAATTGGAATAGAACCTTGCAACCACTACAATCTAACTCGATTGATTAATTTCATATTCATGCATGAACGCCAAAAACACCACGACAGTATACCATAGAATGCAATGATATGCCTTTAAACCTTGTTTTTTTTTTTTTTTCAGGAAAATATATAGCCGGCCGTAAGAGAGAAAGATCTGCTTCTCTCTATTCGTCTTTGTGTTTAATTCTATGTCCAATTCTCGCCAACATATACAAACTTCAATTATAAGTATCCTTCTCCCATATATGCAAACATGCTTCCCCATAAAAAATAAAAAAAATAAAAAGAAAAAAGAAAGATATTTTGAATTAAGTAAGTATCTAGTTCAGCTGAAATTTGATATATAGTTATCAAAAACTAGATTTGACTTAGTAGCTCGACTTGGTATCTCATCTATCCAGAATCTAACCTCGATTGAGTTTGCTTTCAAACTAAATTTGAAGTTGATATAATTAAACTCAAATGATTTATGGATTAACTTGTGATTCAATTAATTTGGTTGGGATTAATTCTAAGAATGTTTTTCAAATTTTTAATTTAAAATAATATCGTTTTAGTTTTTTTTATTTTTTTTAATTATTTCTTTTAAAAAATTCAAAACAATTTTGTTTTTAGAATACATATTGGTTAGCTATAAGTTGATTTGACTGACCCGGCTTTAAACCAAATTTGATAACTATGCTGGCATTTATGTTAATTTTGAGTATTGAGCCTTTGTGTAACAGAAAAATACACTATCTAATTAATTTGAGGATTTGTCCCGCTATGCATTTTCAGATTAAGAACTCTCATGTTATCAATTTAATCCCCCCTAAAAGTCTCGTGTTATCCAAAATAAAATAAATAATATACTAGTGAAAGATGATTCCGTGTATCTCATACCGTGACATATTTTTCTGGTGGTAGTAAACGCCATTTGCTCCTTCATTATCTTGACGTTGAGCTTTATTGCCCATCTCCGGTTGTCTGCATTAAATATCAACGACAGAGCTGCTTTGCTCCGTCACTTGATCATGACTGGTCGAACAGTGATACGCAAAGGCAAAGGCTCACCAGCCATGTCTTATGTTACTGGACCACTTCACAGTACTGTTCGAAACTGAGCTTTCCAGCAGGTGAACACATGTGGGCTTTGTTTTTGTCATCAGCGCTCTTGATGATCGACGGAAACTTTTATCAGAACTTTTCTCCTTGTAAATCTTGAATACGGTGGTGGTGGTGGTTGTTTGTTCCCCCGATGAATGCAAGTAATATCAGATAGGAGGTAAATTACAAAAATTATACATGCTGCTATTTATTTATTTTTTTGAAGAAAACAACTTAATTATAGCACTAGCTAGTTATATTTTTCAACAAACAATCTCTCTAAAATATATTAAAGGACTAGAGTCGGTTGAAAAATAAATTGCAACTATAATTCACTCACTGTAACTAATGAATTTGATAGGTGAAAGACCATAAATTAATAACAATAATTAATGGAAAACAAATAACTGGAATTTGTCCCACAACAGCTAGCTCAGGCAAAGAAGAAAAGAATCGTCAATTTTTTTCCAGGAATATAAGGTGGTTGTATATACACACATATACATTTTGGTCAAACTTAGTATCTCTTATAGATGAAATTAGCTACTCAATTGCAATATTTGTAAGGTCCTCTGTGATTTACAGTGTGTTCTGTTGTGTTGTTGCCTTTAATAATAATAATAATAATAATAATCGGATGAAACTTGGAGTTTTATTATAGAATTAATTAAGTTTACCTCTCATAATTTCATTATTATGAATTGAGCTTCTCAAGATTGAATTATGGATTTTCTTCTTATTTTTTCCAAATTAAACCATACATTTTGATTACACATGTACACACAAAAACTTATTGATGAGCACCGTTATTAACTCAAAAACCTAAGATATGAGATTATAAATTATGATAACTTTATAGAAAATAAATTAAAATAAATTATGAAACTTAATTTTTAATAAATTCATTGTTAAAGATTAAAAAAAAGAACATAATAAAATAACCCGAGTCTACCTGGATTAATTCGCAAAACACGTGACCTGAGTTATAAGACTATAATAACCTCATAGAAAGAAAATCAAAATAAATCATAAAAACTAATTTATAATCAATCCAATACTGAAGGATAAAATAGAAAAAAAAATATCAATTCAAAAAAGACAAAAAAAAATTAGCTCAACTTTGTTAACATGTCAAACCTGCAACTTGAATCATAAGACCGATATAATTTTATAAATAGTAAATTAAAATAAATCATAAA
>Ga0307517_10003518_pt1 | contig 24347 bp, 24 predicted proteins | sample 23_EM_MG_FD_194515 | JGI IMG/M metagenome (GOLD analysis project Ga0307517, IMG submission 194515) | Populus trichocarpa ectomycorrhiza microbial communities from riparian zone in the Pacific Northwest, United States - 23_EM | ecosystem: Host-associated > Plants > Roots > Unclassified | place... | reverse complement strand
TACCCGTACGGAACCTGCGGCTGCTGCTGCGGGTAGCCCCAGCCGGCCTGCGGCTGGGCAGGCTGCTGCGGGTAGCCGTACGGCGGCTGTTGAGGCTGCTGTCCGTAAGGATTGTGGGGACCGGGCGGGTAACTCACGTGAGTCTTCCTCCGAGCGGATGGGTGCGGAGATGGGGACGCCGCATCATTCTTATCGGATCATTACTTGGTTTTGACCACGACGGACTTGATGATCTTGTCGGCGAAGGTCTGGTTCTTGCTGTCCCACAGCGGCCACAGATAGCCGATCGCGCAGCAGAAGGAGTCCAGGGTGTGGGCCAGCCGGCGGACGAAGGCCATACCGAAGCCGAGCACCTGCCCGTCGGCCTCGCGCAGCACCGCGATGCCCAGCGCCTTCTTGCCGGGCGTCTGGCCCTTGGTGCCTTCCAGGTACGAGAAGAAAAGGCCGCCGGCGAACAGCAGCAGGCCGCCGATCGCGAGGAGCGGGAGGGCGTAGGCCGGGTAGTCGGGGGTGCAGGAGGAGTAGGCGCTGCTGGTGGAGCAACTGGTCGTGGCGCTGACGAAGCCGGATTCGCCGATCCCGTACAGGATGAACGCCGGGCTGAGGATCAGCAGGTCGATCAGCAGCGCACCCAGGCGCGCGCCCCAGCTCGCGAACGGGGGCATGCCGGGGACCGGCCCGCCCGGGTATCCGCCCTGGCCGTAGCCCGGGGCCGGGTAGCCGCCGCCGGGACCGCCCGGGTATCCCTGCTGGGGATAGCCCTGCTGCTGCGGGAAGGGCGGCTGCTGCGGATAGCCGTAGCCGGGCTGGGGCTGCGGGGCGCCCGCCGGGGGCTGCTGCGGGTAGCCGTAAGGCTGCTGGGGCTGCTGGGGCGGCTGGCCCTGGGGCGGCTGACCCTGCGGAGGCTGCTGACCGTAAGGGTTGTTGGGACCGGGCGGATAGGTCACTTGCGGAATCCTCCGAGCGGGGACGTATGTGTGTCCGGAGCCGAATAACGGGACGAGTGCACATCGTCCTTGCCGCCCGCCGCACTGTCCAGCGCCAGGTACGTACGGTTACCTGACGCGGACCTGAGAGGATGGGGTCATGACTGCCCAGATTCTCGATGGCAAGGCCACTGCCGCCGCGATCAAGTCCGAACTGTCCACCCGCGTCGAGGCGCTCCGGGCGCGGGGCATCACCCCGGGCCTGGGCACGCTGCTGGTCGGCGACGACCCGGGCAGCCGCTGGTACGTCGCGGGCAAGCACCGCGACTGCGCGGAGGTCGGGATCGCCTCCATCCAGCGCGAACTGCCCGGAACCGCCACCCAGGAGGACATCGAGGCGGTCGTCCGGGAACTCAACGACAACCCCGAGTGCACCGGCTACATCGTGCAACTCCCCCTCCCCAAGGGCATCGACACCAACCGCGTCCTGGAGCTGATGGACCCGGCCAAGGACGCCGACGGCCTGCACCCCATGAGCCTCGGCCGGCTGGTGCTGAACGAGCCCGGCCCGCTGCCCTGCACCCCCAACGGCATCGTGGAGCTGCTGCGCCGCCACAAGGTGGAGATCAACGGCGCGCATGTCGCCGTGGTCGGGCGCGGCGTCACCGTGGGCCGCTCCATCGGCCTGCTGCTGACCCGCAAGTCCGAGAACGCCACCGTGACGCTGTGCCACACCGGCACCCGCGACCTCGGCGCGGTGCTGCGCCAGGCCGACATCATCGTCGCGGCGGCGGGCGTCACGCACCTGGTGAAGCCGGAGTACGTGAAGCCGGGCGCGGCCGTCCTGGACGTCGGCGTCAGCCGGGACGACAACGGCAAGATCGTCGGCGACGTCCACCCGGGCGTGGCCGAGGTCGCGGACTGGATCTCCCCGAACCCGGGCGGGGTCGGCCCGATGACCCGCGCGATGCTGCTGGCAAACGTCGTCGAGGCCGCCGAGGCGGCGGCTCAGGGCCATGCCGGCTGAGCCCGGAAGTCGCCGCTTCCCCGCCTGGACCCGCACCACCGCCCGCCCCGAGGGCGGCGGCCGCGCCATAGGGGGCCACGCTCCGGCGCCGGCCCGCCAGTGGCCGATCCTGCTGGTGCTGGGCGGGGTCGCGCTCGGCCTGCTGCTCACGGCGGAGGGCACCTTCCGGGCCGGCATCGTGCTGATCGGCGCGAGCCTGCTGACGGGCGGGCTGCTGCGCTGGCTGATGCCGTCGGTGGGCATGCTGGCCGTGCGCAGCCGGTTCACCGATGTGATCACCTACGTGGTCCTGGGCACCGTCATCGTGCTGCTGGCGCTGATGGCCCAGCCGGACCCGGTGCTGGAACTCCCGTTCCTGGAGAACATCGTGCGCTTCTCGGTCCGCTAGCGGGCATGCCGGTGCCCCGCCCCTCCCCCGTGGAAGGGCGGGGCACCGGTCCCCCTTGGAGGCCTCGCCGAGGCCTCCATTCCCCTGTGACAGTGGCTCGTGTCGTGGTGCGGCTCCGAAGCTACGGTCGCCGGGGGAGGCCGGTCGTCGGACGAGCGGTTGAGCTTTTGTGAAACCAGGGCGGTAGCGGCCCGGTTGCGTACAACTTCCGCGGTACGGCGGCCGGCTGACGTCCGGGCCCGCCGTGCGGGCTTACGCTGCGCGCGTGCTGCGGAACAGAGGGCTGGTGGACGTGGGCCTGGCGCTGGCCTTCACAGCGGCGAGCATGCTGCTCGGGCACGAGCGGCCACCGCCGGGCTGGGAGCGGCTCGACGCCTATGGCTACGCGCTGACGGCCCTGGTGAATCTGCCGGTCGCGGCCCGCCGCCGGGCCCCCGTCGCCGTCTGCCTGGTCGTCTGCGCCGCCTGGGCCGGCTACATAGCCGCCGGCTACTGGCCGGTGGTGAACAGCCTCGCGCCGCTGCTCGCGCTCTACACCGTCGCCGCCTCGCGCTCCCTGCGCACGGCGCTCGGCTGCGCGGCGCTGACGGGCGCGGTGTGGCTGTACGCGGGATTCACCGCCCGGGAGGCCTCGATGGCCACGGTGACCGTGCAGGCGGTGGTGTCCGCGCTGGTCATGTGCCAGTTCGGCAACGCCGCCCGGGTGTCCGCCGAGCGCGGCGACCAACTGGCCGTACTGACCGGACAACTCCGCAGGGAGCAGGCGGAACGGGCCCGGCGGGCCGTCGCCGAGGAGCAGGGCCGCATAGCGCGCGAGCTGCATGACGTGGTCGCCCACCACATGTCGGTGATCTCGGTGCAGGCGGGAATGGCCGGATACGTCTTCGGCTCCGACCCCGGCGCTGCGCATGACGCGTTGCGCACGATCAGTGACACCAGCCGGGAGGGGCTGGAGGAGCTGCGCCGGATGCTGGCCGTCCTGCGCACCGACGGCACGGGCGACGACGGCCCGGGCCCGGCCTCGTACGACCCCGTGCCCGGCCTCGGGCGGCTCGACGAGATGGCCGGACGCATCCGCGCGGCGGGGGTGCCGGTGGAACTGACCGTCACCGGGCAGCCGCGGCCGCTGGCGCCGGGCGTGGAGCTGTGCGCGTACCGCGTGGTGCAGGAGGCGCTGACGAACGTACTCAAGCATGCGCATGCGGCGCGCGCGGAGGTCGTGATCGCGTACGGGGCACGGCAGCTTGCGGTGACCGTCACGGACGACGGCGGCGACGGAGGGCGTACGGATCCGGCCAGAATCCCTCCGGGCGCCGGACACGGCTTGATCGGCATGCGCGAGCGCGCCAGGCTCTACGGCGGGACGGTGGACATCGGCCCCCGGCCCGAGGGGGGCTACGGCGTCCGGCTGACGCTGCCCACCTCGGCGTCGGCCACGCCACAGGGGGACGAGTCACGCGCATGACGAGGGTGCTTGTCGTCGACGACCAGTTCCTGATCCGGGCCGGCCTCGCGGGGCTGCTGCGCGCCGCGCCCGGCATCGAGGTCGTCGGCGAGGCGGCGGACGGCGCGGAGGCGGTCGAGCAGGCGGCGGCGACCCGGCCCGACGTGGTCCTGATGGACATCCGCATGCCCGGCATCAGTGGCATCACCGCCACCGAGCGGATCCTCGCCGGCGCGGACCGCGCGGACGGCGGGGCGCCGCCCCGGATCCTGGTGCTGACCACCTTCGACCTGGACGAGTACGTCTACGCCGCGCTGCGCGCGGGCGCCTCCGGCTTCCTGCTCAAGGACGCCGGGCCCGAACGGCTGCTCACCGCCGTGGCGGCGGTCGCCGCCGGCGACACCCTCTTCGCGCCCAGCGTGACGCGGCGGCTCATCGAGGCGTTCGCCCCCCGGCCGGAGCCCGCTCCCGCCGGGGAGCCGCCCACCGATCTCGGGGTGCTGACCGCCCGCGAGGTGGAGGTGCTCCGGCTGATCGCCAAGGGGCTGTCCAACCAGGAGATCGCCGACCGTCTGTTCATCAGCGAGGCCACCGTCAAGACGCATCTGAACCGCACCATGTCCAAGCTCGGCCTCGGCAGCCGCGCCCAGGCGGTGGTACTGGCGTACGAGTCCGGGCTGGTGACTCCGGGCCGACCCGGCCGTCCGGGCCTCTCCGGCTGATTTGCCGGATTCCGGTGATCGATCGTCAGTACGACGCTACGGTTGAGCGATCGTCGGACCCGGGGGAGGGGCGCTGTGACGCGCTGGGAGCCGTTACCGGACACCATGAGCGAGAACGCGCGCCGGCTGGCCATCCAACTGCGCAGGATGAAGGACCGCAGCGGGCTGGGCGTACCGACGATCGCCGCGCGCACCGCGCAGAGCACGCAGGCCTGGGAGCAGTACCTCAACGGTGCCAAGGTCCCGCCACGTGACGCCGTCGAGGCGCTCGGGCAGCTCTGCGGCGCCGACTACGACCGCCTCGGCGCCCTGTGGGAACTGGCCGAGCGCGGCGGCGGCACCCATGTGCCCGACCCGGACCCGCTGGACCCCCTGTCGCCCGCGGAAGGGCTTCCCCGGGCGCCCTGGTGGAGCCGCTTCAGGCCGCTGTTCGTCACCGTCACCGGGCTGGCGCTCGGCGGCGTACTGGGGCTGCTCATCCTCGCCGGGATGACCGGCGACGCGGGCGGCGGCAAGCGCGCCGATGGCGGCACCGAGACCACGGCTCCACCTACCGCCTCCTCTGCCGGGCCCGGTACGCAGCACCCCCGTACGTTCCCGGCGGCCACGGCCCGTACGCCGTCCGGCGCCGCGCAGGCCATGGACCCCGACGCGGCCTCCACGGCCTCCGTGGGCGCCTCCGGCTCCGCCGCGCCGCCCGCCACGGTCTCCGCGACCACCTCGGCCACCGCGGGCCCGACGTCCTCGGCGTCCGCCTCGGCCTCCTCGGCCTCCGGCTCCGCTTCGGCCTCCGCCTCCGCCACGTCGAGCGGCGGACTGTGCCTGGGCGTGCTCATCCTCAACGTCTGCATAGGCGGCTAGGGCCCGGGGAACCGCGGGCCGTTCCCCGGGCATCCCTCTGGGTAGTCATAAGGCACCATTCGTGGCACCGGGGACGGGAGGGGTGCAATGGCCCGTTGGCGGGCGCTCGGGGATGATCTGGACCCGCAGGTCAGGGAGTTCGCCGCCCTGATGCGGCGGCGGATCGAGCGCAGCGGGGTGAGCATCGCGACGCTCGCCGACGCGACCGGCTACAGCCGCAGTTCCTGGGAGCGCTATCTCAACGGCAGGCTCCTGCCGCCCAAGTACGCCGTCGTCGCACTCGCCGAGGTCACCGGCACCGAGCCCGGGCACCTCACCACGATGTGGGAGCTCACCGAGCGCGCCTGGACCCGCGCCGAGGGCCGCCACGACGCCACGATCCAGTCCCACCTCGTCGCCGAAGCACGCGCCGCGCTGGGCGAGTTCGGCCCGGCGCCGGATCTCGGCCGCCCCGCGCGGGCGCCCTCCGGCCGTGGCCGCCGGGCCCTGCTCTTCGTCGCCGGCGTGCTGGCCGTCGTACTCGCCGTCGTCGGCGGCACACTGCTGCTCGGCGACCGCGGCTCCACCCCGCAGCGGGCCGCAGGCGGGTCCTCCTCGCCCTCCCCTTCCTCCTCCTCGCCGTCCCTCCAGGCCCAGGGCGACCTCCCGTCCGGCGTGAAGTGCGGCGGCGCCCGCTGCACCGGCCAGGACCCCGAAGCCATGGGCTGCGGCGGCAAGTACGCGCGTACGGCCGCCGCCACGTGGGTCGGCGGCACGTACGTCGAAATGCGCTACAGCCGCACCTGCGGCGCGGTCTGGGCCCGCATCTCCGCCGCCGCCTCCGGCGACACGGTCACCGTCACCGACGGCGCCGCGACCCAGCGGACCGTCATCGGGCAGGACACGGCCGCCTACACCCCGATGCTCGCCGTCTCCGCGCCGGGCCGGGCGAAGGCCTGCGCCACGCTGGCCACCGGGGCGCGGGGCTGTACGCCGCCGGGTACGTGAAGCCGGGTACGTGAAGTGGCCGGGGCCACACGGAGTCGGGGCGTCGGGGCATGGCGGCCGGGTATAGCCTGGCGTGGGTCTCTTGATGCCGAGAGATCCACGTTCCCGGGGCAGGGACGCTGCCGGGGCGGCCAGGGTTCCAGCAGGAGAAGGCCAGGAGAAGGCAATGACTCGCACCCCCGTCAACGTCACCGTCACCGGAGCGGCAGGCCAGATCGGCTACGCGCTGCTCTTCCGTATCGCTTCGGGCCACCTCCTCGGCGCGGACGTGCCGGTGAAGCTCCGTCTTCTGGAGATCACCCCGGCCCTCAAGGCCGCCGAGGGCACCGCGATGGAGCTGGACGACTGCGCGTTCCCGCTGCTCCAGGGCATCGACATCAGCGACGACCCGAACGTGGCCTTCGACGGCGCGAACGTGGCCCTCCTCGTAGGCGCCCGCCCGCGCACCGCCGGCATGGAGCGCGGCGACCTGCTGTCGGCCAACGGCGGCATCTTCGGCCCGCAGGGCAAGGCCATCAACGACAACGCGGCGGACGACATCCGCGTGCTGGTCGTCGGCAACCCGGCCAACACCAACGCGCTGATCGCGCAGGCCTCGGCCCCCGACGTGCCGGCCGAGCGCTTCACCGCGATGACCCGCCTGGACCACAACCGCGCGATCTCGCAGCTCTCGAAGAAGACCGGCGTGCCGGTGAGCGAGATCCGCCGCCTCACCATCTGGGGCAACCACTCCGCGACGCAGTACCCGGACATCTTCCACGCCGAGGTCGCCGGCAAGAACGCCGCCGAGGTCGTCAACGACGAGAAGTGGCTCGCCGAGGACTTCATCCCGACCGTCGCCAAGCGCGGCGCCGCGATCATCGCCGCCCGTGGCGCCTCCTCGGCCGCCTCCGCCGCCAACGCCGCCATCGACCACGTCTTCACCTGGACCAACGGCACCGCCGACGGCGACTGGACCTCCGCCGGCGTCGTCTCCGACGGCTCCTACGGCGTCCCGGAGGGCCTCATCTCCTCCTTCCCCGTCACCGCCAAGGACGGCAAGTTCGAGATCGTCCAGGGCCTGGACGTCAACGACTTCTCCCGCGCCCGCATCGACGCCTCCGTCAAGGAGCTCGAAGAGGAGCGCGCCGCCGTGCGCGAGCTCGGCCTGATCTGAGCCGCAGGGGCACCGAGTTACCGAGCCGGGCAGTCCTGCGTCAGGGGCTGCCCGGTTCGCCGAACCGCGCCAGCGCGAGCGCGCCCAGGACCGCGAGGGCGAAGCCCGCGACCGCCAGTGGGGCGAGGCCCTCACGCGTACGGTCGCCGAGCGCGGCGACACCGACGGCCGCGGGGCCGATCGTCTCGCCGATGACCATGCCGGCCGTGGCGGCGGTCACCGATCCCCGGTGCAGCGCGGAGGTCAGCAGCAGGAAGGCCGCGCCGCCACCGATGAGCAGGGCGTACGTCGCTGGGTTGGCCAGCACCGCGGCGGGCCGCAGGTCGTCGATGAGCCGCACCGCCACCTCGACCACGCCGAAGCCGAAGCCCGCGCCCAGCCCGAGCGCGGCAGCCCGGGCGCGCCCCGGCAGCCTCCCGGCCACGGCGCCGACGCCCAGGACGGCCACGGCCGCGCACAGCGTGCCGACCCGCAGCGCCGTGTCGCCGGGACGGTCGCCCTCGGCGCCGGAGGCCAGCACCAGCGACGCCAGGCCGCCGCAGACCGCGGCGACGGCGCCCCACTCGGCCCCGGACAGCCGCACCCGCAGCATCCGCGAGGCGGCCACCGCGGTGACGGCCAGGCTCCCGGCCAGCGCCGCCCCCACCGCGTAGATCGGCAGCCTGCGCAGCGCGACCAGCTCCAGCACGAAGCCGACCGTGTCCAGGCCGAGCCCCGCCACGTACCGCCACTGCGCCAACGCCCGCATCAGCAACCGGGTGTCGAGCCCCGAGCCGCTGCCCGCCTCCGCGGCCCTCGCCGCGACCGCCTGGAACACCGACGCGATACCGAAGCAGACGGCGGACCCGAGCGCACACACCATCCCGATCAGCACGGGCCGAACGATACGGCCCGGCTGAATTCAGCCCGTCCGGCGATTGAGGACAAGCGCAGCCGGCGGGCTGCGCAACCCGGCGAACGTTCCCGGCTGGGCGCTAGCCCGCGAGCAGCACCGTCCGTAGCTGGTCGAGTCCCCAGTCCAGGTCGTCCTTGGAGATCACGAGCGGCGGCGCGATGCGGATCGTCGAGCCGTGGGTGTCCTTGACCAGGACGCGCCGCTCCATCAGCTGTTCGGACACCTCGCGCCCGGTGCCGTGGCCGGGGGCGATGTCGACCCCGGCCCACAGGCCGCGCCCGCGCACGGCGGTGACGGCGCCGCTGTCGGCGAGCAGGCCCAGTTCGTGGTGGAGGTGGTCGCCGAGCTCGGTCGCGCGCTGCTGGTACTCGCCGGTGCGCAGCATGGCGATGACCTCCAGCGCGACCGCGCAGGCCAGCGGATTCCCGCCGAACGTGGAACCGTGCTCGCCGGGCCGGTAGACCCCCAGCACCTCGGCCGAGGACACGACGGCCGACACCGGTACGACACCGCCGCCCAGGGCCTTGCCCAGCACGTACATGTCCGGGACCACGCCCTCGTGCTCGCACGCGAAGGTCCGCCCGGTGCGGCCGAGCCCGGACTGGATCTCGTCCGCGATGAAGAGCACGCCGCGCCGCGCGGTGAGCGCCCTGACCCCCGCCAGGTAGCCGGGCGGGGGGACGAGGACGCCGGCCTCGCCCTGGATGGGCTCGATGAGGACGGCCACGGTGCGGTCGTCGACCGCGGCCTCCATGGCCGCGAGGTCCCCGTACGGGACGATCTCGAACCCGGGGGTGTACGGGCCGAAGTCCGCGCGTGCCTCGGGGTCGGTGGAGAAGCTGATGATCGTGGTCGTCCGGCCGTGGAAGTTGTCGGCCGCCACGACGATCCTCGCCTGGCCGTCGGGCACGCCCTTGACCCGGTAGCCCCATTTGCGGGCCGTCTTCACGGCGGTCTCCACGGCCTCCGCCCCGGTGTTCATGGGCAGCACCATCTCCATGCCGCAGAGCGCGGCCAGCTCCGCGCAGAACTCCGCGAAGCGGTCGTGGTGGAAGGCCCGCGAGGTCAGCGTGACCCGGTCGAGCTGGGCCTTCGCGGCGTCGATCAGCCGCTGGTTGCGGTGGCCGAAGTTGAGCGCCGAGTACCCGGCGAGCATGTCGAGGTACCGGCGGCCCTCGACGTCCGTCATCCACGCCCCGTCGGCGGAGGCGACGACGACCGGGAGCGGGTGGTAGTTGTGCGCGCTGTGCGCTTCGGCTGCGGCGATATGCCGGTCGGCGGTCGTCACGTGCGTGTTCTCCGTTCGGGGTACGTCAGGAGTCCGCGGCTTGCGGGCCGCGTGGTGCCCAGTTCTATCGTCGCTCGCACTCGGCCCGCTTGATAAACTCGCCGTGAGCCGTGACTGGCGCGCTGGGATGGGACCGACCATCGGGGAGCGGCTCAGTACGTAGTGCCGTGCGCCTGGGCCGTCCCGCCGATGACGAGGAGCCCAGCATGCCCACGAACGCGCCCACACCCACGCCCACGAGCGAAACCGTCGCCTACCGCAACGCCCTGGACGTGATCCGGGCCGTCGAGCCCCGGGTGGCGGACGCCATCGGCCAGGAGCTCGAGGACCAGCGGGCCTCCCTCAAGCTGATCGCCAGCGAGAACTACGCCTCCCCGGCGACGCTGCTGGCCATGGGCAACTGGTTCAGCGACAAGTACGCCGAGGGCACCGTCGGCCGCCGCTTCTACGCCGGCTGCCGCAATGTCGACACCGTCGAGTCGCTCGCCGCCGAGCACGCCAAGGCCCTGTTCGGCGCCGAACACGCCTACGTACAGCCGCACTCCGGCATCGACGCCAACCTGGTGGCCTTCTGGGCCGTGCTCTCCCAGCGGGTGGAGAGCCCGGCGCTCAAGCGCGCCGGGGTCCGGCAGGTCAACGAGATGAGCGAGCGGGACTGGGCGGAGCTGCGCGCCGAGTTCAACAACCAGCGGATGCTGGGCATGTCGCTGGACGCGGGCGGTCACCTCACGCACGGCTTCCGGCCCAACATCTCGGGCAAGATGTTCGACCAGCGCAGCTACGGCACCGACCCGGCGACCGGCCTCATCGACTACGACGCGCTGCGCGCGCAGGCCCGTGAGTTCCGCCCCCTCATCATCGTGGCCGGCTACTCCGCCTACCCCCGCCTGGTCAACTTCCGCATCATGCGCGAGATCGCCGACGAGGTGGACGCCACCCTCATGGTCGACATGGCGCACTTCGCGGGCCTGGTCGCGGGCAAGGTTCTCACCGGCGACTTCGACCCGGTGCCGCACGCCCAGATCGTCACCAGCACCACCCACAAGTCGCTGCGCGGTCCCCGTGGCGGGCTCGTCCTGTGCCAGGAGGAGCTGGCCGAGCACGTGGACCGGGGCTGCCCCATGGTGCTCGGCGGTCCCCTGCCGCACGTCATGGCCGCCAAGGCCGTGGCCCTCGCCGAGGCCCGGCAGCCGGACTTCCAGGACTACGCCCGGCGCATCGTCGCCAACGCGAACGCCCTCGCCGAGGGCCTGCTGACCCGTGGCGCCAAGCTGGTCACCGGCGGCACCGACAACCACCTGGTCCTCGCCGATGTCGCCGCCTCGTACGGCCTCACCGGGCGGCAGGCCGAGACCGCGCTCCTGGACTCCGGCATCGTCACCAACCGCAACTCCGTCCCCCAGGACCCCAACGGCGCCTGGTACACCTCCGGTATCCGCATCGGCACCCCCGCCCTCACCACGCGCGGCCTCGGGACCGCCGAGATGGACGAAATCGCCGGCCTCATCGACACCGTCCTCGCCGCCACCACCCCCGCCACGGCCGCCAGCGGCAAGCCGTCCAAGGCCCAGCACGTGCTGGACCCGGCCGTCGCCGAGCAGATCGCCAAGCGCGCCGCCGACCTGCTGTCCGGCTTCCCGCTCTACCCGGGCATCGACCTGAGCTGACCACGCGCGCGGTATGGATGCCGGAGCAGCACGCGGAACCTGAGACAATGAATGCCATGGCCTTCGATCGTCCCCGTGTGCTCTCCGGCATCCAGCCCACCGCAGGTTCGTTCCATCTCGGCAACTACCTGGGCGCGGTCCGGCAGTGGGTGGCGCTGCAGGAGTCCCACGACGCGTTTTACATGGTCGTGGACCTGCACGCGATCACCGTCCCGCAGGACCCGGCGGAGCTGCGCGCCAACACCCGGCTCGCCGCCGCCCAGCTCCTCGCCGCCGGGCTGGACCCGGAACGCTGCACGCTGTTCGTGCAGAGCCATGTGCCGGAGCACGCCCAGCTCGGCTGGGTGATGAACTGCCTCACCGGCTTCGGCGAGGCCTCCCGCATGACGCAGTTCAAGGACAAGTCCTCCAAGCAGGGCGCGGACCGGTCCACGGTCGGCCTGTTCACGTATCCGATCCTGCAGGTCGCCGACATCCTGCTCTACCAGGCGAACGCCGTCCCGGTCGGCGAGGACCAGCGCCAGCACATCGAGCTGACCCGCGACCTCGCCGAGCGCTTCAACGGCCGCTTCGGCGAGACCTTCACCGTCCCCGCTCCGTACATCGTCAAGGAGACGGCGAAGATCTACGACCTGCAGGACCCGGCCGCCAAGATGAGCAAGTCGGCGCCCTCGCCCAAGGGCCTGATCAACCTGCTCGACGAGCCGAAGGCCTCCGCGAAGAAGATCAGGAGCGCGGTCACCGACACCGACACCGTGGTCCGCTTCGACGAGAAGGAGAAGCCGGGCGTCAGCAACCTGCTCACGATCTACGCCACCCTCACCGGCGCCGGAATCCCGGAACTGGAACAGAAGTACGAGGGCAAGGGCTACGGTGCGCTGAAGACCGACCTCGCGGAGGTGTATGTGGACTGGGTCACACCCTTCCGCGAGCGCACCCAGGAGTGCCTGGGCGACCCGGAGACACTGGACTCCGTGCTGGCCAAGGGCGCCGAGAAGGCCAGAGCGGTGGCCGCCGAGACGCTGGCCGCCGCCTACGACCGGATCGGCCTGCTGCCCGCCAAGCACTGAGCGATCACGGCACGGGACGTACGTCCCGGACATGTGTGACGTACGACCGCTCGCGTTTCGGGCTGCGCGGGCGGCACACTTGCAGCTGGCCTACAGCTCATTGCCATGACCCGGGGAAGGGGTGAACACGTGGGGAACCGCACGATCGGCGTGTCGATCGCGGTCCCGGAGCCTTACGGCAGCCTGCTCCAGCAGCGGCGCGCCGGCTTCGGCGATCCGCTGGCCCACTGCATCCCTACTCATGTGACGCTGTTGCCCCCCACGGAGGTTGCCTCCGAATCGCTGCCGGAATTCCGCGAGCACCTCGCCGCCGTGGCCGCCGCCGGCCGCGCCTTCCGGATGCGCCTGGACGGCACCGCGACCTTCCGGCCGCTGTCCCCGGTGGTCTACGTCGAGCTGGCCGAGGGCGGGCGCGAGTGCGCCGAGCTCCAGGAGCAGGTCCGCTCCGGCAGCGTCCGGCGCGAGCTGCTGTTCCCGTACCACCCGCATGTCACCGTCGCCCACGGCATCTCCGAGGAGGCGATGGACCTGGCCCAGCTGCACCTGGCCGACTTCGCCGCCACCTGGATCGCGGGCGGCTTCGCCCTCTACGAGCAGGACGACGCCGGCGTCTGGCGCAAGCTGTGCGACTACGCCTTCGGATCGCCCGCGCCCGCCGGTGGCGCCCGCCCGGTCGTCCCGCACCAGCAGGGTGCGGGCGCCCTGGACGCCGCCGCGCCGTAAGCCGGTCGCGGCCCCGTCCGCGTATCGCCCGCACTTAGAGTGCACTCCGTGACGGAGGGTAGGCGCTGCGTATGGACTGGCTGACTCGGCTCCCGGTGATCGGCCCCTGGCTGGCCCGGCTGATGCGCACCCACGCCTGGCGCGCGTACGAGCACCTGGAGAGCGTGCACTGGACGCGGCTGGCGGCCGCGATCACCTTCACCAGCTTCGTGGCGCTGTTCCCGCTGCTCACGGTCGGTGCGGCCGTCGCCGCCGCGCTGCTGTCCCCGGCGCAGATCGAGGACCTGGAGGACAAGCTCGCCGAGCAGGTCCCCGGCATCGCCGACCAGCTGGACATCAGCGGCCTCGTCGCCAACGCCGGCACGGTCGGTGTCATCGCCGGTGCGCTGCTCCTGGTCACCGGCATCGGCTGGGTCGGCTCGCTGCGGGACTGCCTGCGCGCGGTGTGGGCCAAGGACGACGACCCCGGCAATCCCGTCAAGCGCAAGCTGGCCGACGCCGGGGTCCTCATCGGCCTCGGCGGTGTGGCCCTGCTGTCGGTCGGCTGCTCCGCCTTCGCCACGGCGGCGGTCGGCCGGGCGGCCGACCACATCGGCCTTGCGCATCACGGCCCCGGCCGGTTCCTGCTCACCGTCGCCGGGTTCTGCATCGCGGTGCTCGTCAACCTGGTGATCATGGCGTACATGCTGACCTGGCTGCCCCGCGTCACCCCCGAGCGCCGCGCCGTCCTGGTCGCCGGGCTCATCGGCGCCGTCGGTTTCGAGCTGCTGAAGGCCCTGCTCAGCGGCTATATGCAGGGCGTCGCCACCAGGAGCCTGTACGGCGCCTTCGGGGTGCCCATCGCGCTGCTGCTGTGGATGAACTTCATCGCGAAGCTGCTGCTGTACTGCGCCGCCTGGACGGCGACACAGCACGTCGGCGGCATCCCGTCGTACGAGCAGCAGCGCGAGCGCCGCCGTGCGCGGGACGCGGGGGAGGTCAGCCCCGGGGGTCCTGGGGGTCCTGGTGGCCCTGGGGAAGCGGCCAGCGCCGCCGCACCAGGAAGGTGATGCCGCCGACCACGACCATCGACCCGCCCGCGATACCCAGGGCGGTCCACATGCCGCCGCTGCTGGAGTCGGCGGTGGCGGAGGCGGCGGCCGCGGCGGCCGAGGGGGTGGCGGTGGCCCCGGCGGAGGTGCCCGCCGAGGCGGCGGCCGCGGCCTGGGCGGACTTGGACGGGACGAGGCTGCCGACGGGGGTGACCTTGCCGGAGGCGGATGCCTTGAAGCCCCAGTCGAGGAGGGCGGCGGCTTCTTTGTAGACCAGGTCGTGGCCGGAGTCCGGGTGCATGACGGTGACCAGGAGAGTGCGGTCGCCGCGCTGGGCCACGCCGGTGAAGGTGTTGCCGGCCTTGCTGGTGTAGCCGTTCTTGACACCGGCGAGCCCCTGGTAGGCGTCGATGTCGTAGTCACCGGCGAGCAGGCGGTCGGTGTTCTGTATCTCGAAGGTCGACCGGGTCTTCGTCGTCTTCCCCTTCTTCTTGGTCGTCTTCCACTCACCGGGGAAGTCGTAGCGCACGGTCGAGCAGTACTCGCGGAAGTCCGCGTTCTGCAGGCCCGCACGCGCGAAGAGCGAGAGGTCGTACGCGGACGAGGTCTGGCCCGGCATGTCGTAGCCGTCGGGGGAGACGATGTGGGTGTCGCCCGCCTGGAGCTCCTCGGCCTTGCGCTGCATCTCCTGCACGGTCTCGTCGACGCCGCCGTTCATGGCGGACAGGACGTGGACGGCGTCGTTGCCGGAGCGCAGGAAGACCCCGAGCCAGAGGTCCTTGACGGTGTAGGTGAGGCCTTCCTTGATGCCGACGAGGCTGCTGCCCGCCCCTATCCCGTCGAAGTCGGACGTGACGACCTTGTGGGTCTGCGTACTGGCGAACTTCGGCAGGACGGTGTCCGCGAAGAGCATCTTGAGGGTGCTGGCGGGGGCCAGCTTCCAGTGCGCGTTGTGCGAGGCGAGCACTTCGCCGCTCTCGGCGTCGGAGATGATCCACGACCGGGCCGTGAGCTTCTTCGGGAGGGCGGGCGCGCCGGTCTGCAGGCTCGCCTGGGTGCCGCTTCTGCCGAGCAGGGCGCCGCCGACGGTCGACATCCGCGCGGGCGGGGTCGGGGTCGCACTCGGGCTCGGGGACGCCTTCGCGTACGCGGCGGGCGCGGTGGTCAGGGCGGTGCCACAGGCGAGCGCGAGGGCGGACAGGACCAGGGCAGGGCGGCGCGCGGCGCGGGAAGGCATGGGCACGAGCAAGAACGTACATGGCGGAGCTGAGAACCCGGCATGCGCGGGGGCCGATACCGGCCGTGAGGAGTCCCACGCGCAGGCCGTGCAACCTTCCGGCCCCGGCGGCGGTCCTGCCGGCAGGGCTGTTCATACTGGGGAACATGATGCTCAGCCGCCGTGTGTCCTGGTTTCTCGTCGCGTTCGGCGTGTGGTCGTGGATCGTCTGGACGACCTTCGCCAAGAACCTCTGGAAGGACGCGAGCGGGCTCGCCTTCACCCACGGCGACCACTCCCAGCCGACGGCCTACTTCTGGGTGCATCTCACCCTGGCCGTCGTCTCGTTCCTGCTGGGCACGGGCATCGGCCTGCTGGGTCTGCGCGGTCTGCGCGGCCTGCGCGCGCAGCGCGGCGTGGCCTCGTGATCCTCCTGATCATCGCGGTCGTCCTCGCCCTCTTCTGCGGGGTGCACTTCTACGTGTGGAAGCGCCTGGTCCATGACGTCTGCGCGCCGGGCAGCCGGTGGCGGTGGGCCGGGACCGCACTGGCCGTCCTCCTGCCGCTGCTCAGCCTGGGCGCGCTGATCGGCGGACGCGCGATGCCGCTGGCGGCGGAGCGCTGGCTGGCCTGGCCCGGCTACATGTGGCTGGCGGTGCTGCTGTATCTGACGATGGCCCTGCTGGTGGGGGAGTTCGTGCGGCCGCTCCTGCGCAGGGCGCCGATACGGCCGATACGCACGCATGCGCAGGAAGCCCAGGAGCTCCCGGAGCCCGCTCCCGCTCCCGAACCGGAGCCCGCTCCCGCTCCCGCCGGTCCCGGCCGACGGCTCTTCGTGGCCCGTACGGTCGCGATCGGCGCCGCCGCGGCCGCGACGGCGACCGTCGGCTACGGGACGTACGGCGTCCTGCGCGGGCCGCGTCTGAAGTACGTGACGGTGCCGCTGGCCAAGCTGCCCGCGGCGGCGGACGGTTACCGGATCGCGGTGGTGAGCGACATCCACCTGGGGCCGATCCTGGGGCGGGCGCACACGCAGCGGATCGTGGACACGATCAACGGGGCGCGGCCGGACCTGGTGGCGATCGTCGGGGACCTGGTGGACGGCAGCGTGGCCGATCTGGGCCGGGCGGCGGAGCCGCTGGCGCAGCTCGACGCGCGCGACGGCAGCTACTTCGTCACCGGCAACCACGAGTACTTCTCCGGCGCGGACCAGTGGGTGGACTTCGTACGCGAGCTGGGTGTGCACCCGCTCGCGAACGCCCGGGTCGAGATCGCCGCGGGCTTCGACCTCGCCGGGGTCAACGACATCAGCGGCGAGAGCCACAACGCGGCCCCCGACTACGGCAAGGCGCTGGACGACCGGGACCGCGCCCGGGCGGCCGTGCTGCTCGCGCACCAGCCGGTGATGATCCACGAGGCCGTCAAGCACGGCGTGGACCTCCAGCTGTCCGGGCACACCCACGGCGGACAGCTCTGGCCCGGCAACTACATAGCGGAGCTGGCCAATCCGACGGTGGCGGGCCTGGAGCGCTACGGCGACACCCAGCTCTACGTCACCCGGGGCGCCGGCGCGTGGGGCCCGCCGGTGCGGGTGGGCGCGCCGTCGGACATCACGATCGTGACGCTGGCTTCGCCGAAGGCGTGACCGGGGGCTGCCCGGACCCGGACCCGGACCCCGCCGACCGGTCGCCGAAGGTGAGGAACTCGCCCAGCGCATCCAGGGCTTCGCGGGTGACCGGCCGCATGATCCGGTAGCGGGACAGGGCGACCAGCCGGGCCACGAGGCCTGCGGTGCGGGCGACGAGGCGGCGGGTGCGCTCGGAGCCCGGGGAGCGGTCGTAGACCCAGAAGAGCACCACGCCCATCTGGTACATCCACAGCAGCTCCGGGAGCATCTCGGCCAGTTCGGGGTCGACCTTGACGCCCGACCCGCTCAGCACCTTCTCGTGGATCGCGATGGTGGCCTCACGGGCGTGGCGCGAGTCGGGCGAGAACGGGCTGAGCGGGCTCTCGGGGTCGGCGGCGTTCTTGAAGAACTGGACGGCGAAGCGGTGGTACGGCTCCGAGACGTCGAGCCAGAGCTCCATGACCCCGCGCAGCCGGGCGGCCAGATCGCGTTCGCCGCTGTCCAGCAGCTCCTGCGCGGCCGCCTGGTGCTCGTTGGCGAGGCGGTCGTAGAAGCCCTGGACGAGGTGTTCCTTGCTGTCGAAGTAGTAGTACGCGTTGCCTACCGAGACTCCGGCCTCCTTGGCGATGGCGCGCATCGTCGTCTTGTCGTAACCGCGTTCCTCGAAGAGCCGCATGGCGGTTTCGAGGATGAGCGTCCGGGTCTGCTCGCTCTTGGCGGCTTTCGGGGCCTTGGGCGGGGTCGCGTCTTCCACGTCGGTGAGCCTAACGGGGTGCTTCGCAGCCGTCCGCGCAGGCACCGGGAGCGGCGGCCGGGGCGGGGGTCGGACTCTGCGGTCCGGTGTACGTCCAGCCGTCCCGGCCGTAGCGCCAGGCGCCCTGCGCCGGGTAGTCGGCCTCCGGCCGCCGGGCCGCCTCGCGGTACTTGGCCGCGGCCAGCACGGCCGCCCGGGCGAGCGGGGCACCGGCCCTGGTGCTGAGCCGGTGGGCCATGGGCCGGTACTCGGACAGCGCCCACAGGACGACCAGCCAGGCGGCCTGGCCCTGGTAGACCTGCCCGCCGTCGCCGACCACCGTGATCTCGGACCGGGCGGTCGCGTGGTCGAGCTCCGGGAAGCGGCCCCGGGCCTCCTCGGAGCCGACCGGGACCAGGTCGAGGGGGACGAGCTGACGCTGCCGGGTGAGCCAGCCCCGTACGAAGGAGCAGAGCGAGCAGTGCGGGTCGTACAGGACGGTCAGGCCGTTCATCGGGCGGGCTGGGCCGGCGGGGTCCAGCCGGTCGGGGGGACGGGCGGGAGCTGCTCGCGGTCCATGACGCCCCGGCGGCGGATCTTGTTGAGGACGTAGACGTTGCCGAGGTGCATGACGCCGAGCACGAGCAGGACGACGCCGATCTTGACCGACAGCTCCTCGAAGAGGCCGCGCGAATCCTCGACCGCGTCCGAGGTCTTGAGGTAGAGGGCGACGAACCCGAGGTTGACGAGGTAGAAGCCGACCACCAGGAGGTGGTTGACGGCGTCGGCGAGCTTTTCGTTGCCGTGCATGACGTCGGCGAGGAAGACCTTGCCGCTCTGGCTGAGGGTCCGGGCCACCCAGACGGTCAGCGCGATGCTGATGACCAGATAGACCACGTATGTGACGACCGTGAGGTCCATGTTCCCACCCTTGAACGTGTTCAAAAACCTTGTGCGACTGACTGTAGACCCACTTTTGAACATGTTCAAGGCCCCCGTTCCGCAGCTGCGGAACGGGGGCCTCAAGGTGTGCCGGGCGACGGGTCAGTCGCGCGCGGGAACCAGCTCCTTCGCCTCGTCCAGCGGCTCCTGCTCCTCGTCCGCCGGCTCGACCGCCATGTGCGGCAGCCGCTTGTCCAGCCAGGCCGGGAGCCACCAGTTGGAGTCGCCGAACAGGTGCATCAGCGACGGCACCAGGACCGTGCGCAGCACGAACGCGTCGAGCGCGACCGCGCCCGCGAGCCCGATGCCGAACATCGCCGTCGCGCGCTGGCCCATCAGCACGAAGGCGCCGAAGACGCAGATCATGATGACGGCCGCCGAGTTGATCACCCGGCTGGTCTCGGCGAGACCGACCCGCACCGCGCGGGCGTTGTCGCGGGTGTGCACCCACTCCTCGTGCATACGGCTGACCAGGAACACCTGGTAGTCCATCGAGAGCCCGAAGAGCAGCGACAGCATGATCACCGGAATGAACGAGTCGATCGGCCCGGCCCGTCCGGCGCTGAGCAGATCACCGCCCCAGCCCCACTGGAAGGCCGCGACCAGGACGCCGAAGGCCGCCGCCGCCGCGACCAGGTTCATCGCGGCCGCCGTGAGCGGGACGACGATGCTGCGGAAGGCGAGCATCAGGAGCACGAAGCCCAGCGCGATGATGATCCCGATGAACAGCGGCAGCTTCTGCATGATGACATGCGCGAAGTCCTTGAAGATCGCGGTCTGTCCGCCGACGTACGCCTGCATGGTGCTGCCCTTCTCGGCAGCCGGGATCACGTCGTCGCGCAGCCGGTCGATCAGCTCGTCCGTCTGGACCGCCTGCGGCGAGGTGGTCGGCACGACCTGCACCACGGCGACCGTCGCGCCCGCCTTCACCGGGACCGCGTTGACCGCGGCCACCCCGTCGAGCTTGCGGATGTCCGCGACCAGCCCGTCCAGGGCCGTCACGTCGCCCGCCCCGCCCGGGACCTCGGCCAGGATGGTCAGCGGGCCGTTGAAGCCGGGCCCGAAACCGTCGGCGAGCAGGTCGTACGCCTGCCGGGTGCTGGTGGACGACTGGTTGTTGCCCTGGTCCGAGGAGCCCAGGCGCAGCGACAGCGCCGGGATCGCGAGGGCGGCCATCACGACGACCGCGATCACGCCCAGGACCCGGGGGTGGCGCTGTACGAAGCCGGACCAGCGCGCGGCGGCGCCGGCCGCCTCCTCGCTCTCCGGGCCGTGCTGCGCAAGCCGCTTTCGCTGGCGGCGGCTCAGCACGCGTATGCCGAGTACGCCCAGCATCGACGGCAGCAGGGTCACCGAGGCCGCGACCGTGAGGACGACGGTGAGCACGGCGGAAATGGCCAGCCCGTCGAGGAACTTCAGCCCGACCGCGTACATGCCCAGCAGCGCTATGCACACCGTGCCGCCCGCGAACAGCACCGCCCGCCCGGAGGTGTTGACCGCCTTGACGGCCGCCTCCTCCGGGGCGAGGCCGCGCAGGATGCCCTTGCGGTGCCGGGTGACGATGAACAGGGCGTAGTCGATCCCGACACCCAGGCCGACCAGTGAGGCCAGGGTCGGGGCGATGTCGCCGAGATCCATGCCGTGGCTCAGCAGCGCGATCGCGGAGACGGAGGTGCCGACGCCGAACACGGCGGTGAGGATCGGCAGCAGCATGCCGAACAGCGAGCCGAAGGCCAGGTACAGCACGATCGCGGCGGCGGCGATGCCCACGAGCTCGCTCAGCCCCATCGGCGGCTGCTCGGCCTGCTGCACGGCCTGGCCGCCGACCTCGACCTCAAGGCCCTTCGCGGCGGAGTCCGGTGCCCGTGCGGTGTCGACGAAGGTGTTCACCTGGTCGACGGTCAGCTCGTTGCCGAGCTTGGACCAGGTGACGGTGGCGTAGGCGGTCCGGCCGTCCTTGCTGATCCGCCCGGCGCCCTGGGCGTCGTAGGGGCTCGCGACCGAGCCCACGTCCGGCAGCTTGGCGACCTTCGCGAGCGCCGCCGTCATCTCGTCCTTGACCGCCGCGTCGTTCACCGAGCCGCTGTCGGTGTGCCAGACGACACTGTCGGCCTCGCCCGAGCGGTTCGGGAACGCCTGGTCCATCAGGGTCAGCACCTTGGCGGACTCGGTGCCGGGCAGCTGGAAAACGTTGGCGTAGTTGCTGCCCACGGTGTTGCTGGCGATGCCGACACCGAACAGGGCCAGCACCCAGAACAGCACCACCGTCCACTTGTGCCGGTAGCACCATCGTGCCAATGCGGCCACGGCTACAGCTCCTTCTTGTCATCAGTCGCGGGAGTACGTACTTCAGCCTCCGTTGCGGCGGGGCGCTGAGCCAAGCTGCTCGGGCTTCTCTCAAGGAACTCCAAAGTTCCGGCCCGCACCGCGCGGGCGGGCGGCACGGATACTGGAGCCATGGAGAGTTCCGAGGCCGCCGCGACCGTACTGATCGTCGAGGACGAACCGAGCATCGCGGACATCCTCAGGATCACCCTGACGTTCCACGGCTACACCGTGCACACGGCCGCGAGCGGCCGCCTGGCCGTCGAGGCCGCCCGCCGGCACCGGCCCGACCTGGTGCTGCTCGACGTGATGCTGCCCGACGGCAACGGCTGGGAGGTCTGCCGCACGCTGCGCGCGGAACGCGAGACCATCGGGGACCTCGCCGTCATCTTCGTGACCGCCCGGGACGCCCCGCGTGATGTCGTCGGCGGGCTCGCGCTCGGCGGCGACGACTACATCACCAAGCCGTTCGGCGTCGACGAGGTCCTCGCCCGCGTGCAGGCCGTGCTGCGCCGCACCCGGCGGCGCATGCCGACGCCCGATCCGGTGCTGCGCCACGGCGACCTGGAGATGAACGAGGCGACGTACAGCGTGCGGCGCGGCGGCGAGCCGGTCGAGCTGACGCCGACCGAGTACAACCTGCTGCGGCAGCTGCTGCGCAACGCCGGGCGGATCGTCACCAAGGAGCAGCTGCTGCAGGACGTGTGGAGCTACGACTTCGAGGTCGAGTCCACCGTCCTGGAGACGTACATCAGCTACCTGCGGCGCAAACTCGACCGCCTCGGCCCGCCCCTGATCGAGACCCGGCGCGGTGTCGGTTACGGGCTGCGGGCGGTGGCGGCGTGACCGGCCGGTTCCAGGTGCTGTGCAAGCCGGGCACATTGCGCGGGCGCATCACGCTCGCCAATGTGGCCTTCCTGGCGGCCGGGCTGGCCATGGCCGGGGTGGTGAGCCTGGTGGCCATGTACATGTTGCTGCTGGGCGAGATCGACGACGGGCTGCACGCCTCGCAGAGCGGGCTGGAACGCACCTCGCTCACCGCCGACGGCCTGCGCAGGCTGTGCACGATGACCGGCCTGGTCGAGAACTCCACCGAGAACCGCGAAGCGGTCCGCGCCTTCGACCAGGACCTCTTCGTGATCCTCGACCGGCACGGCCGGGCGGTCGACGCCTGCCTGGGCGACGCGGTCCCGTCCACCGCCGAACGCGCCCGGCTGGCCGCGGCCGTCACCGATCCCAAGGCCCTGGCCGCGTCCGGCGACGCCGCCACCGTGAGCACCGACGGCGACTACTACCGCGTCGCCGTCGCCCGGCTCGACGACGGCAGCATGGTCGTCAAGGGCGTGCGGCTCAACGGCGTGCGCAGGGCGGTTTTCCATCTCCTCCTCGTCGAGGCGGTGGTCGGCGCCGTCCTGCTCGGGCTGCTCGCCTTCGGCTCCCTACGGGCCGTCAGGCGCCGTCTGCGGCCACTGGAGGACATGGTGGAGACGGCCAGTGCCATCGCCGAGGGGGAGCTCTCCCGGCGCGTCCCCCCGGCCCGCAAGGCCGGCGACGAGGTCGTCGCGCTCAGCGTCGCGCTCAACACGATGCTCCACCAGATCGAGCAGGCCCTGCTGACGAGCGAGGACGCCGCCGGCCGGCTCCGCCAGTTCGTCGCCGACGCCTCGCATGAGCTGCGCACTCCGCTCGCCACGGTCCGCGGCTACCTGGAGCTGTACGACAAGCGCATGCTGGACGCCGCCGAGCGCGACCGCGCCCTGCGGCGCGTCTCCGCCGAGGCCGAGCGCATGAGCCGGCTGGTCGACGAACTCCTCTCCCTCGCCCGCCTCGACCACCGGCCCGCGCTGCGGCTGCGCCCCGTGGACCTGCGGCAGCTCGTACGCGACGGGGTCGCCGACCTGTGCGCGCAGCAGCCGCAACGGCCGGTCCTGGTGGAGTGCGACGCCGGTGAGGTCGTCGAAGTACGCGGCGACGAGGCCAAGCTGCGGCAGGTCGTCGGCAATCTGCTGGGCAACGTACGCATCCACACCCCCGCCGACACCCCGGTCACCGTCGAGATCCGCGCCGACGCCGCCGGGTCGGCCGTCCTGCGCGTGACGGATTCCGGACCCGGCATGCGCGAGGAGGACGCCGCCCGCGTCTTCGACCGCTTCTTCCGCGCCGACCCCGACCGCTCCCGCGCGACCGGCGGCACCGGGCTCGGCATGTCCATCGTCGAGGCGGTCGTGCACGCGCATGACGGCTCCGTCGACGTGGACACCGCGCCGGGCAGGGGCCTCACGGTGCGGGTCGTGCTGCCTGCGCAGAGCCGGGTTCCGATAGGTGACAAAACGCACACGTTGAACGCTCAACCGTCCTAGAATCCGTACAACCTTTTCCGTCGCGCCCCGAACATGAGGGGTGATGGTGCTCTCGTCGGCGAACTGTGCGAGATCTGTGCGGAGCCCCTTGCTGACACGCGTAGACGGAGCGATTACGTTTACCTTCGCTCTGGCACGCGGCGACGTGGTCCCGGCGGGCACTGACCATGCCTCGCAGGTTCGCCTCGCATTGAGCGTTCGATCAGCATGTGCACCTGGGGGCGGGATGTTCGAAGAAGTGCGGTACGGCCTGGCGGCCGGGGCGTACGCCGTCTCACCGCGGGCCGGGCTGGCCACGCCGTCCGGCGTCCTGCGCAACCCCGCGTCCGTCTGGCTGCTGGGCCTGGCCACCCTGGGCGTCTACTGGCTGGTCTGGTACTACCGCGCCAACCGGGAGCTGCGCGACTTCGACCCCGAGATCAAGGTCCGCCCCGCCCTCTCCCTGCTCGCCGTCACCCTCGGCGCCCTCCTCGTCCTCCCCGCCGTCGCCTCCCTCTACAACACCGGCTGCCGCATCGCCCAGGCCCAGCGCCGGGCCGGCATCTGCGGGCGCGCCTCCGGCTTCCGCGGAGTCCTGCTCGCCGGCGTGCTGGGCCTGACGCCCTTCTACTACCAGGCCCAGCTCAACACGGTCTGGGTGGCCCGCAACTAGGCCCTGTCCGGGCGCCGTCTACCGTCGCCTTCTGCCCGCCTGCTGCGGCGCCGGGCGGCGGCGCAGCGCCAGCGAGCAGCCCGCTATGAGCACCGACAGCGTGGCCGCCGTACCGGCCCGCAGCAGCGAGCCCTGGCCGGCCGAGGCGAGGCGCCTCGTGGTCGAGGACCGCGAACCGCCGGCCGCCGAAGGGCTCGGCGACGCCGTGGCGCTGAGCGGCTCGGCCAGTGTGCCGACCGGGTCCACCGAGTCGCCCGCCTTGAAGCCCCAGTCCAGGAGCGCGGCTGCCTCCGTGTACACCTCGTCG